>Ga0255768_10001333_pt1 | contig 25384 bp, 33 predicted proteins | sample 071ome_33_FD_179983 | JGI IMG/M metagenome (GOLD analysis project Ga0255768, IMG submission 179983) | Coastal salt marsh microbial communities from the Groves Creek Marsh, Skidaway Island, Georgia - 071412AT metaG (version 2) | ecosystem: Environmental > Aquatic > Marine > Intertidal zone >...
TGTTGTAGTGGGTACGAAATCTCCACCAATTGCGCATCCGCCGTCTTCTGGCTCTTCATCGCCTACTCTGCACATAAATGTAATGCTAGGGATTTTTGTTTGTTCCATTGTGTGTCTCTCCTTATCTAATTATTTTAACGTCACTTTCTGTCTCGATTACAACTCTAGCACCACAACTTAGTATTTGTTTACCGTTCACACCATAAACAACTTTGCTGGGTCCTAGTATTTCTACTTCGTGACAGTAAGTATTTTTCTTTCCCTCTTTGATAGTTATGGTAGGTTCCACATCTATAAATTCAGGATCAATACGTTGCTTTTTTAAATTACTTTTAATTACGTTTTGATTGACATGAATGTATTTTTTCATATCAGCATTATATATTGAATATTTTATTAAGTCAATAAAAAGCCCACCGAAGTGAGCTTTTTTTATGATTTACAGATTGAAAATGTATTAGCGGTTAGCAATGTACATTGTGACTTCAAATCCAAATCTCATTTCTGTGTATTCTGGTGTTGACCACATAGTGCTTCTCCTTTGATATCAAATTATAAGAATATTGGAATTGTGTTCCAACGCTATTATTTAAATAAGTATACAAGGAAATTTTTCTAAAATACATACTGAAATTCATTAAAATACCATACGCAAAATCTATATGAAATTAACTCTACAACCTGGCATTAAGTTTGTGTTTACTAGCGAGGATCCTAGTTGGATTAAACTAGACCAAGAGTTCACATTTTTTATTAATGCTATGCATTTGTTTCATGACATTGAGTTTGAGTTTCACCCTAATAGTAATATAGGTTGGTTACCGCCTTACTATATTTGTGGAGACCCTGTATGGTTGTCTAATCAATATTACAGGGATCAATTACGAGCACACTACAGATACTGTCAAAGGATTATACTATGGGATATAGGATACCCAGAAGTAAATTATGAAGAAGTTAAAACCCTATTTTACGACAAAGAACTAGTGTTAGTAACAGACAAATTATTAAAAGATCAATCTTTTAACAAAATAGAATACGACTGGTTTTGGAATCACTTTAAGTATTATTCAACAACAGATGTTGCTAATCCAAAAAGTTTTTGGAACTATAAAGATTATCACATGCCTATGTTGTTGCAGGAAAAACGTATACAAAACGTTATTAGATATGACGGAGACACTACGTCATCGTTGTACAACGTGTTAAATCAAGATTACGGTGTAGTAGTCACTGATGATTTTTTACATACTATGATAAGTGTTGTGACAGAAGATCAACTAAACTTTAAAACATACTATGCAATTAGTCGAGGAAATTTACCTATGCTACTGAGTGTTCCGAGACAGGTTGAAAGATTAGGTGCCAAGGGATTTTGGTTAAGTGATTTATTTGATTATAGTTATGATAAGGAACCGCACAAAGTTAAACGTACTGAAATGTTTGCAGAATCTATTAGACGAGTAATGTTAGGAAATAGTTCTCATCATTTAGAACAATACTACTTGGATAACTTGCTTAAATTGCGTGATAATCAGAAACTATTCTTTGACGCTGACTACGATAGAAGTATCGAAGCGTTGTTTAAAACCTAAGCCCTAATCCTATACTTAGATTATTAGCGGCGGCACTACCATTAACTACAAATCTAGCAGTTAAGTACCAGGCTCTGTGTTCCTCATTCTTTAACCAGTCTGTAATATAATAGTGTGATATGTAGTTAACTAGAAAAAATAAATCCACTGTATCTTTATCTGGATGAGAACCTAATAGTGGATTATGTTCTCGATACCCTTCATCATAACGACTAGCCATATCCCTTGTGGTTAAATGATCTACAGCGATTAATGCCGTAGTAGTCCAGAACATTTCCTTATCCCACTTATCCCAGTCTTTATACTCTGCCTGAGCCAGTAAAGGAAAGCATAATAGTGCTAGTAAAAGTTTTTTCATCGTATTACTTATTTGTAATATTACTGTAACACAAATATTATTAAATAAAATAGGTGAGAGGAAATCAATAATGGATGCACTAACACTTTGGACCACAATAGGCTTTTTCTTAGCCGCTTATTCAGTAATAGCAAACGACTCAGTTCAAACACTGGGTACTTGGATTGCTAGTAACAACGAAAGATTCAAATGGACAACAATGTGGGCCGCCGCTAGTGCGGTTTTATTATGGGCCCTGTGGTACGGTTGGTATACAAACGGTGGTGACATCAGTTATGGTAGACTAAACAAGATACCCTGGAAAGAAATACAGTGGTATCATGCCGCGGCTCCTGGCATATTGCTGTTGCTGACAAGAGTTGGTATTCCAGTATCAACCAGTTTCTTAGTGTTGTCAGCATTTGCTAGTACATTTGTATTAGAAAAGATGCTAATGAAATCAATAATGGGATATGCAGTAGCGGCTATGGCGGCTTATGCTATCTGGATTGTTGTAACTAAACTGCTAGACGAAACCAAGCCAGTACCGGACAATCAAAAACGTTGTTGGCGAGTAGCACAATGGATAGCAACTGGCTTTTTATGGTGGACATGGTTAAGTCATGACATGGCAAACATTGCTGTGTTCCTGCCAAGACAAGTGCCAGTAGACTTGATGATATTAATCAGTGTTGTGTTTATTGTGGGACTAGGTTGGATGTTTAAGGAACGTGGTGGTAAAATACAGACCATTGTGTTAGAAAAACATAATACTAGATATGTAAGGTCGGCTACACTAATCGACCTTTTTTATTGGTTAATACTTTGGTTCTTTAAAGAACTAAACGACATTCCAATGAGTACTACCTGGGTGTTTGTGGGCTTACTATGTGGACGTGAACTTGCAAGAGCAACTGTAATAGGCAATGGCACGTTTAAGGGAGTGTTCCCACTGGTTGCAAAAGACTTTGTAAAGATGATGGTAGGCTTAGGTGCTAGTGTTGGTATTGTACTAGCAATACACCAAATAATAATTCCTAACGGACTTTAGTCTTCTTTAGGTTCTTCGGGAGTGCTACGATCTGTTTGTTCGTAGTACTCCTTGTACTTTGCAATGATAAGTCTTTGCTCTCTGATAAGAGCTAATAGTTCTTGCATAGTAACAGCAAGTATCTTATATCCAGTTTCGTCTAAAGCATAAAACGCAACAAAGTCATCTGGATTTTCTTGACGTTCTTCAATTAACTCATCAATATTTGCTTCAGTAACAATTACCCAATTAGGATTCTTTAAACGTAGTGGAGCAGGTTGCTCTAAGTTAAGAGGTGTACGCTCTACCAGTTTTGTCTTAATAACGATCTCTGGCTCAGGTTTTAACCATGCACAACTAGTAAGAAACGCAAGTGATAAAATTGCTAGGTATCTCATGGCTTCTCCTTAGGTACGTAGTTAGGATTTGCTAAGTCTGGGCACTCGTTGTTTGCTTCGCTCTTTTTAGTAGCCGCAATCTCATCGGGAGTTAGTGGGCTACCACTAGCAATTTCCAAACATCGCATAATATTGTTGCTGGCATTGTTAATAATTTTGGTTACTAACTTGGTCTTTTTAACAGCGGCTTTGTCTATTTCACGACGCTTGCCAGTTGCTTCGTTAACTTTATTAAGACGTTCGTTAAGGTCAGCAATACTTTGCTCGCTGGCTTTTTTGCTGGCTTCTAGTTCTTTACTGATTTCTTTTTGTAAAGCGATATCCGCTTCTTTAACTTCTAACAGCATTTTTTGCTCTTCTACTGTTTGCTCGAGAAGTTTTTGGTTAATTCTAGCAGTCTCTAAATCGCTACGTAGTTTCTTAACGTATACGGCTCCGCCGAGAACTGAGGTTATAATTGCTATGATTATTCCTACTTTTATTGATGTAAACATAAAAGTATTTAGTTTTAGTTAGGATATGGACTTCCTAATAAATCTGCATATCTTTGGGCATCGTCTGCAAGTTTGTTAAGTTCATACTTGCCACAAAACTTAAGGAACTTGGCACCTACCATACTTGTAGTTTTTGGGCTACTAGAATCTGCAATAGTCTCTGCTATCTTTAGTTTGATATCATCAGGCTGTGCAGTTAAGTCAATAAGTGTTACATTACGGTTGTAGTCATCTAGTACACGATGTTCTTCACCGTTATGGTCTGTCCAACGTTGTAACATCATGTTATTCCAGTTGAATCCTTTCTTGTCTTTGTCTTCAAATGCTTCTAGCAAACCAATCTTGTTCTTTGTGCCTTTTTTACGCACACCTGGATATGCCGAAAACACATTATCACTGGTGTCACCACGCATGCACTTCTCAAACAACATCCACTTAGGGTTAACTTCTTTAGGCTCTTTGGTTTTCTTGTCTAATACAAGTTCACCTTTCTTATCGTATACACCTTCCACTGTCCAGAGTTGGTCTGTAATACCGTTGTACTGATTTACATTCTCTGCTAACAGTTGTTGGAAGTCTGTGTCACTAGATACAATAGTGTGATGGTCATTAGGATGTGCTTGTATCCAGCCAGCAATTAAGTCATCTGCTTCTAGTTCTGGATGTCGCATGACAGTACAGTTAGACTTTTCTGTTAGGAATGTTTTGATGTCATCAAACGTATCCCAAAACAGTTGATCTTCTTCTGCCTCTGCTTCTGTTAAAGCATCACGTGCCGCTTGTCTATTCTTTTTGTATGGTTCGTAAAAGTCTTTACGCCAGGATCTACCTTCCAAACAAAACACTACGTGTCCTGCGGCTTGGTCTCGCCATGCTTTGGCAACACTACCCAATGTGAGGTGTACTGCAAAGCCAAGTTTGGTCCATTGATCTGACCCACGATGTGCTATATGGCGGGCTCTAAAGAATGTATTTGCTAAGTCGACTATTAAGTATCTCATAGCCTATATTATAGGCTCACTCAGTACTTTTGTCAAGTGAGGCAGTAGATAGTGTGCCCATGCTTGGTGACCATCTGCCATGTAATGCCCGCCACCTGCTTCGGCGACAACACTTGGTCTGACAGAAAATCCTTTTTCTTTCAATATGTTAAAGTAAGTTTGATTTTCTTCGTAGGGATTTATATAGTTGTGATCCCAATCTTTACGGTCATTGACTAGACTTAGAGAAATATGACTATTAAAGAATAGATGTTTTATGTCTTTCTCTTTAAGTTCTTCGTGTAAGTCCCATATTTTCTGATGCCATTTGATATGATGCTCTCTCCATTTTAAGTTGGTGTCTATTACCCATTGTTTATATTTGGTTGCTAATTCTTTAGGTACTTGATCAATACCGCTGCCGTTGACTTGATAATATTCGCCTTCGTGTTGCCATTCTTCACGTTCCCATGTTGTCCAGCCAATAAGAACAAACACATCTTCTTTAACTTTTTCTCTGTAATGTCCTCTGAGGAACTCCTGAGTTGTCCTTAGTATACGATCATTGCTTGCGGCACTTTCTGCATCACAGTACAGTCTTGCTTTTAATAAGTCTGCTAGTCTGCGACTAAAACTAACTGCTAGATTATCTGGATGTGGTTTGCGTTTTAGGTAGAAGTATTTAGAATCGTCTTCTGCGAAACAATACGAGTTAGCGGCTTCTCCTGCCGCTACGTGACTACAACCGTTTGTGTATAATATCATTTTTTAATTATTGTAAAAAGATTTGCGTATTCGTAACCGTCTCTATTTTTATCATCGCTGTACCGAGGAATATATCTTACATATCTACGATAACAGTTCTTCCAAAAAATACGTTCACCATCTATGGTTTTAACTGGGTACCAAGCAAACCAGGTAGACCAATGGTCCCGTTCTGTAACATAATATTTAGGTACCATGGGTGGCATATTATGTTTCCTTACAACTGCTGGAAAGTTGTTGGGCCAGTGCATCTATCAACTATATTCACTCCTGCCATCACCTAGGTCTTTTTTAGTTGCACCTGGATTATTGGCATCATACTGTTGATATGTTTCTAATACCACATGCCTGCAAACATCCTGGAACCAGTTATCCACAATGTCTTCATCTGTTTTGCCTTGGTAACCTGCTTTAACAAGTTTAGCAACAAAGAAGTCATTCCAATCTAGTTCAAAACTGCCGTTACCAGGATTCTCTGGATCAAGTTCTACTTCTAGTACATTGACCCAAGGCTCTTTCTTTTCTGTTGCTATTTCTTTAGCAGACTTTTTAGCCTTACGTTGTTTAGGCTTAGGTTCTTCTTTCTTTTTAAAAACGTTTTTAATTTTATCAAACATCAAGTACTCCAACTGTTACCCCAGATGTCTACATGCAATCTAGGACTGTATCTGTAACCCTTACTTAGTGCGTAATCGGCTACTCGTTTATTATTTTGGTTGTATGCTTCTGCTACACCACCAACAGGCATAATATAAACATTACCGTTTACACCTGCTTTACGATATTCATTAACTGCCTCGTCTACTTCTGCTAGGTGTGCTTCATTCTCAACTACAAACTTCAAGTAAGTATTGCCTATCCAGGAATACTCTGCAACAACATCTGGTTTAATAGCATCTGACCACGCTTCACCACTAGCACTTAGTTTAGGACTTACGCTAAATGTTAAGTTGTGATAGTTGTGTCGCTTGCCTTTCCATTTGTGAAAGAATACTTTGAAATCATCGTGTAACTTCTGTGTACCATTAGTTTCGAATGTAATGTTCTTCAAGTTACTCATGCCTTCATGTTCCAGTAACTTGGAATATATACGTTGCCAACCTAACAATGGCTCGCCGCCTGTAACAACTAAGTGTATGTCAGTGCCGTTGTCTTGTTGCCATGTGTTGTTAGGGATCAAGTCAGTTAGTCGACCAACAAGTGTGTCCATGTCATATGTCGGCGAATACTTTTTAAACTTGGGATGCCAACTTGCATAACTGTCACAGCCTGTTGTAACTAAGGGCAAGTCTTCTAGTTTTTTATACTTGTCGGGATCTTGTTCAACAAGTTTAATTATCTTATTGACTTCATCTGTCTTTTCGCTTTTAGGAAGTCCAAAGCCAGGACATTCAAAGTTGCAACCAAACAGTCTTAAAAATACACTGGGTACTCCAGTAAATCTACCTTCACCTTGTAGACTGTAAAATATTTCACTTACTTTAAATTTCATTGTATCCTCTAATTGTATTTAGATTACTTTGTAAATTATAAATAATTTTGTGACAGAACTCGAAACATTTCTTACTAGCAATTCTGAGTGTAGTCCTGACTTCAGTCAACTTCCTCACGATGCCGACTATGAATGGATAGTTACAGAAAGTAACTTGCCATACATTCCTCTGTACATTCCTGCCCAATGGCCTATGCTGGCTACAGAAGCCATGCAGGCTACTTATCATGAACATAGAGATGATAACAGTAATGGTTGGTCGAGTGTTTGTATTCATGGTATCAGTCAAAAACATACGGATCATTATCAAGTATACGATGATTACAAGCAAATGTCAAATGATAGTGTACCATATACTTGGACTGACATAGATGCTCCGTATACACGTTTTTGGTTAGAAAGTTATTTTCCATACGACGTTTATCACCGTGTGCGTTTTATGAAAGTCAAACCTGGGGGATATATTTTACCGCACACTGATGGCAGTGAATATAGACTAAATGCTGTTAATATTGGCATTTGGAATCCCAAAGGTTGTAAACTGGTCGTTAAAGACCAAGGTACTGTGCCGTTTAATCATACGGGCAGTATCAACTTGTTTGCTAATAACTTTGAACATGCTGTCTACAACGACAGTGATGAAGACAGATATCATATGATTATACACGGTTATCCAGAAAGTCCAGAAGTCAGTGAACGTTTTCGTAACTTAGTCATTGAAGGTTACAGGTCCTTGTTGCCAGGGATCCATCAAGTCTAACACAAACTTCTTACCAGTTGCTTGAAGTCCATCTATTAGACGTTGTCTATATTCGTAGACTTGCTTTTTGCCAATAGTAACTAGTGCATACTCCATATTGAATGCATTGCTTAACCACAAGTAACTAACACCACTGTTTGCTACCATTTCTATTATGCGATCCTGTCCATTTTCTTTGTAAAGATCCAACATCTCAAAATTTTGTTCTTTAGGTATATGTCGCCATACTTCAGTAAAAACTTTTGGATCTATATTAATATCTGCCAATTGCTTGACTAGTTCAGCATCGTATGCTCCTGGTGGATCGCAACTTTCAAATTCTGGGTTGTTTTTTAAGAATCCGTGTACATGATTACTAAAGGTTCCAACTTCGCCTGACCAAGTGCTTAAATGACGTTGAAATCGAGTTGCCGCTTTACTAAAATCAACAAAATTGATCCTAATAGGGTCAGTTTCATTAGCATAGTACATTGGCAGTAACCAAGGTTTTAATCCACTTGCTACACATATAAAGTTGTTGATACTAAAATTAATTTTATCATTACCCACAGGCTCTGTGTTAAGAGGATAGAACTGTTTCTTTACATTGTTTGCTAGGTGTCTGATAAGACCACTATACCATAGTTGACTGCTTTGTGTACCTGTGTATTCGCCTGTTTTGAGGAAGTCAAAGAACTTGTCTGACTCTATGTCCGGATACAAATGAAACTTATTGTCACGTAACTTCTGTGTGACATTGATAGTCTTAAATCCTTTTTCTAAAAAGTTCTTTAAGACCCAAGCACCTGTTTGCATCTCGTGTACTTTGAATGTTTTGCGTTTGAGTCCAGGTCTAATGTATACAGGAGTGTAATCGTCGTGATAAGTTTCTTTGCTAGGAATGCAGTCTACTCCTGTAAACTCCTGCTCTTTACCATCATAGTTAAATGTAGGTTGTCCTGCTTTGACCCAACTTGGATAATGGATAACAAAGAACTGTGGATGAAAGTGTATGTATTGATCTTCAAAGTTTAACAAGTGACACATAAGTTTTGCATCACTTTCTTCACATACTTTGATTGCCTTGTCGTACATGTCTCTGTCTTGACTACAATGTCCAAGACTGACAACTACTACCCACTCTGCTGAACTGTCTAAACTTGCGAAAGCATCGTCTAAGTCTGCTGTTTCTACTACTGTAAAGTCTGTATCAAAAGGCAGTTGCTGATGAAACTGTGCTATGTCCCTAATACGTTCTTCGTATTCTGGATTGCTGTTTGCTATTGGATTGTAACGTATAAAGTATTTCATTCTACTCTTAGTTGTTGAACAAAGTCCCACTCAAGACCTGGTAATTCTTCTGCTGTGGCAAGTATGACCCTACCGTAACACATACGTGGATCATGTGGCCAATCTATATCATATTTACGAAGGAAGTATGACTTGTTTTTGTAAAACCAATCTACAAATCCTTTCCTGTCCTCATAGATATGACTGTTGTCTTTGAACCACCACATACAACCACTTGTTACATCTTCCTGTATTCGACAACTAGTTGACAAACTTGTATCATCTTTGTAATACCAAGTGTTGTGTGGAGTGCGACCAACATGACTAAAGTCTGCTTCTAGATAATTTTCACAAGGCTGTGTGGTATAACATTTATAATCTTCTGGCTCCATGGGAATACGTATGCCAGGCGGTACCCACTGTAATTTTTTGAATACTACTTCTCTAGCACCTTCCCACAAACTTTCCAAGTAGTGTATGTCGTTGTGTAGCGTTAATAACTTGTCTGCTTGTTCATGATTATCTTCAATATATCTGTGTATTGTGTTTACTGCTTCTTGGTCGATAATATCAAAGTCAAGTTTAGGTATTAGATCCAGTTGTGCTTGAATACGTGCTTGATATATTTCTGGATCTTCATCTAAACGTCTTGGGAAACCAAAGTCATTGGGAGCACCTTGAACACTTTTAATACACTCTGCCCACTTCTGTGCATAACTGTGGTCGTTAAGTTTAAACTCTACATCAATTGTGTCTGTGGCGTGATGTATGTTGCTGAGTGTTATAATTGCTCGCTTATACATTTACTTGTGCCATTAAACTTAATACGGAACGTAACTGTCCACAAGACCTAATAGGACCTTTGCCTATATGTGGTATGTTACTGGGAAATATAATCATTCTGTTGGACTTAAACTCCACGGTGGTTATTGGGTCTGTATATATAACAGTCTCTCCGCCCCAGTGTGGTTTAAAGTTTGGTGTGATATGTAATACACCTGTATAATTACCGGGCTCTTGTCGGTCCCTATGTATATCACCGTCTTGCCCATAGGTATTGCCACATAACATGATACGTTCTATGTTTACATACTCACCAAAGTAATCATTAACTGTTCTACAAAACTTATCTGCTATTGATCTATAGAAAAAATTACTTATGGTGTCGCCTGCATAGTATATCTTTTGATACCACATAGGGAACTGGGTTTCTGGAACGCTCCGTTGACCGAATTCCCATTTAGGTGATGCTACTTCTTTTTGTAAAAACTCTAGTGTATTAGAGTCATAAAAGTCGTCAATGACAACAGGATCATCCATAACCTTTTACTTACAAACAAATCCTTGTTGAAGTTTGATGTTATCAAAGAACTCTTTCTTTGTTCCTGTATCATCTTTAAATGCACCACGTAGTACAGTTGTTTGCGTTAAACTACTAGTTGCCATAATACCACGATTCTCGCAACAACCATGTGTTGCTTGAATATACACACCTAAGTGTTCTACATCAGTTGCTTTTTGTATTTCACGTGCAATATCATTTGCAAGTTCTTCCTGTAATGTGCCTCGTCTAGCACACCATTGTGCAATACGTGTATACTTAGATAATCCAATTAATTTATTAGCGGCAATAATACCAATGTATGCTACACCAGTTACTGGCTGGTGATGATGCGAACACATGCTCTTAAGCTCTGAACGTACTACAAGCATTCCTTCATAACGATCTTCGCTATCATTTGGAAATGCTGTTGCGCTAGGCATAGGATCATAACGTCCTGCCATAATCTCATTAAAGTACATCTTAGCCAGTCGACGTGCTGTGCCTTGAGAGTTAGGATCGTTATGTCTGTCGATTAATAAAGTATCTAAAACAGTTTCGAATGCTTCAGTTGCTTCTTCGATAAGTTCTTCCTTATCGCCTTCTTGTAATGCATCGCTAATGTTGTCGCCAGCCCAATAGCGAATACCTGCATCTTCAAGTTTTGCTTTAATTTGTTTGCTTTTGCTCAATTTGTTTCTCCGAGTTAGAAAGAGGTGGATCTCTTTAATGTTTTATTATAAGATATTTAGACAAGCAAATCAACCTTTAATATTAAGTTGACGACAGTCTGGATAATTGTAATGCTCTTCAAGTTGTTCACAAAAGATTTTGTTGTCCAAAAAGAAGCCTGCTGTTTGACATTGTTCTGGTGTCATATAGTAATGAAAGCCTGGTTCCCAGTCGGTTTGTTCTGACCATTTCTTGTGAGCAAATAAGTCTCTGCCATCGTAACGCATACGACTAGCACGTTCATATAGTTCTTTGTCGTCAGTGAGTATTGCACCACCGAAACCCATTGACAATGGTTTGGTTCGACCAAAACTAAGACATTGTATTTGCCCAGGCTCATACATGTCACGCTCTAACAGTCTAGCACAGTCCCATATATTAGTGTTATGGAACTTGTACTTGCCACGCCACTGTTCGTCTGTTAACTTATACATGATGTTAAGTTTATGCATAATCATTACAACACTTACATAGGTAAATGCTGTAAATGAAACAGGTTGTGGGTTTGTTGTTAGTCTAAACGCAATCTCTATTGCGTGAGTACATCTATCTGTTGTTACTGCGTAGGGAGCGCCTGTATATTCTGCTAGTTCTTTTTCAAAAGTGCGTATAGGTTCCCAGGGACTAACATCTTCGTCATACGTTTCCATATCGACCCACGTTCTCCCAGGGATAAACTAACCAAACATCTTCTTCTGCTTTATTAACTTCGTCGGCATAATAACTTACACTGCCAAACTTTGAACTTAGATTTTCTGTTAGTGTAGCAAAACGTACATTACCGCCCCATACAGTACTCCAACTAGATTCTTCTGGATAGCAACATTGTTGCCATTGGTGCTTTAAGTAACTAAATGTAGCACCCGTATCGTTAATGTCATCTACAATAAGAATTTTTTTACGTAGACTGACATCCCAACGTGTCTTTAATACTTCACGTTGTTCTTCTGGAACGTAACCAAACGCCATACGTGCTAGGTCACAGTTAATTTCCTGTTCTTCACCGGGTTTGTTATCACGTAATTTTATCTTTAGTGCTTCACATTGTACGTCCAACATGTTACTAATGATAGTGGCAGGAATATTCCCACCACGAGTAAGCCCTACAATAATATCTGGTCGCCAGTTATCCTTGTACATGTCAGTGACTAACTCTATTGACATCATTTCAACGTCTTCCCATGAATAATATTTTTTACGCATGTTTGCTCCTATCTCTAATAGTTGAAATTAAATTACTACACCCGAAGAAATCATCTTTGAGTTTACGTACTTGTTGGTCTATTGTAAACTGATAGTTATTGTAATTTTCCATGTAATGATGTATTTTTACCATTAACATGTCTTTGTGTTTCTGGTAATTTTCCCATGTGTCAGTCCATTCACTTGGGTACTTAAACTCATCCACAGCCATTTCACTATAACTTAGCCTGTCAGGAACCATAGGTATTGCATCAACCAAAGCACCTTCATACCAACTTATACCAAGTGTTTCCTGCAAGTTAGCACTGAACACTATCTTGGCTTCACCCAATAGATTGTGATATTCATTTTTGCTTAGTTGTTGCTCCTGGCACATTACAAATTCATATTCAGGCATAGACTCTTTTAAATCTCTGAATATTTCTGGTTGCTTTTCTGGTGCGATCCTGTGTGGAAAAAGTATTAGGTTACGTTTTTCCATGTGCTTGTAAGACAACAATGTATCTGACATATACTCCATGGGCCAACCTGTTCTTGTGATCTTACCATTTGGATATAACTCGTCAGACCATATTAACATACTATTTGGATTAAATGCCTGGTAAAACATTTTAATATGAAATACACTAGCAAAGAAGTTATGATCGAATACTTCAAACATACTTTTCTCTGCGTGTCTTACCCAAGGCTTATCACCAATAAGTCTGCCTAAAAAGTCTTGTGGATCATAACTTCCAGCATGCCAAAGACCACCTATCTTTATATTGACACCCAGTAACTCTGCCATATACTTTAACTGTATAACAGTAGGGTTCCAAGCATCTGTATATAAAAAGTAATCTCCGTCTTTGACACGACCACTACAAAATAGTTCGCCTATTTGTTGTAATTGGTTAGACTTGTAGACATTAGTACCACCAAAGTTTAAGAACGCACCAGGCGTTGTTGCTTGTGGTGTTTCGCCTCCACTAATAACAGTGACTTGCTCATGTAGTTCCCTTTCTAATAGGGCAGGTACATGATCCTTCCACTGTTTAGTGTAACGTGTATCTACTGCTTCTAAGTCTACTATGTATATCAACGTCGTCTACGCCAGTAATTATTGTTTCGATCGTCATGCCCGTTTTGTTTTTGTAACTTACGTTGCATACGTTCCCAGTTTGTGCCTCTTCGATACAAGTCACGCTCATCAAACTTACACATGTGTAGTCTGCAATAATCGTGATATGCTTCGAGGTCTTCGAAAATACGCTTTACTTCAGGTTTCATTCCTAGTTTTGGCTTGACAGCCATTTTAGTTCTCCTTGTCGTACTTAATAAAACTTCCGTTCTCACCATCTTCGCTTACGTCAATCCAGATGTTACGTCCTGGATAACGTTGCGCAATCTGCAAGAACAGATCATTAGATATCATTTCACAACTTTTGTGATCTAATTCTAAAACGCTATTATCATATAAACGCTGTAACCAACGTTTAAACTGAATAAATTCTATGTCTCTATCATCATGGAATACTTCAATCCAGACTTTAAAGTGAAATATGTGTCTGTGTGGTACACCTAAAAAACTAACATCGTCCCAGTCGCCTGTTGCTAGTTTAGGATCTGTGTCTGCACCTGGATACATATGAATACCTTCTTTTCGGAAAGTAACCCATATCATCTTGCTTGCGTTATTTGCTTGCTTGACTAACTTTTCTGCCAGTGCCATTGCTCTTTGTTCTTCTATCATTGTACTTCGTCTTGTAATAAGTCTAAAGGATCTAGATGTTGGTAAAACTGATTAAACAGCCAAAAGTTTTGTCCATGTCCTAGTACACACGCCGCTTCCATGTTCATTTCAATTGCTATCCAGCCGTTGGATGCAGGGTGTACAAATATAATTATGGTATTGTCTACTAAGCCATCTTTTTGATTGGGACCTTGCCAAAACGCTTGAAATCCGTTTTGATCTGCTAGTTTAACAACACTATCTGATGTGTAACATTCAACAGGTTTATTGCGTTGTGCTTCTTCTGGTAATACACCTTCCTCGTCAGGTAGCAATTCTTGTGCAACTGTAGGACTGCATAGTGCCATTAGTGTTAGTGTAAAACCAATTACAAAACCTTTTAAGAAGTAGTCCATTATCCAATATCCGTGTCTTGTGTATATTGATCCCAATAAGTAAATTTATCTTTACCCATTAGGCTGTGTAAATGGTGTGTCCAAACACCAGGATTGGTTGCACCCCAAGTTTTATCATCTAACTTAAGAGTTGCGTTATAGTTTAGTTGATCAATATAAGGAATCTTAGCACTAATCATAGGAATGAACTTGTCGTATTCAGAATACCCAGATTCGATAACACCTTCGATATGTTCAATACCAAAGTCTAATGCTACCCAATAGTCTGCTTTTAAACAACCAAGAATCATGTTATCCCAACCTTCATAACTTTCCTGTGTTGAAGGAATAGAAGGATTAAAACTTTGACTAGTTCCAAAGTAGATTTGCTCTACCTTATGTTTTCTAGCCATTTCTAGAATTTCATCTAGCGGCTGAACGCCTACTACAAACAATGTAAACTTGTTATATGCAATTGTATGTTCTACTTCATATCCTGTGAAGTATACAACATTCTGACGTTCTTCGGTGTTTAATCCCATTTTATGTATCCTCTGCTATATCCATTGGGACGATTTAAACCATCGGCAAATGCATTTTGCCACTCTGTAGTTCTATTATAACTTCTTGTCCAGAAGGAGTCAACTTTTAGTATGCCGTTAGTAATCCAGGCTTCTGCTAGTCGCATACATTCTATAAAGTTTGGGTTACGTGGACTCGGGAAGTTCACTGTTACCGCTTTCCATAATAGATTATTTAGGTCCATGTTAACCTGCATGTTAGAACCTGCAATAATGAGTGCGTTGTCTTTGTATATAACGTCTGTAAATGTATTTGGATCACCTTTAAGGTCAATAATAACATCGTATAAACCTTTTGGAGCATCTTGTAACTTGTTACCCCATAAATGCGTGTTACTGGAACCTACAACGTCTATGTCAGCCTGGACACCACGTTGTACTAGTGTTGTATAGGCACAGTATGCTAAGAAGCCACTGCCCTTGATTAGTATTCTAAAGTCGTCATCTTGACGTAGTAGTATCTGTTGCATGTTTTGTTCAACAACATTAATACCGCATGCTACAGGCTCTAGTATATAACGTGGGTGTGCTTCTGGAACAACCACATACTCCTGTCTTTTTACATTATAATAATCTGCATAAGCAGGCTCGCCACGTGTAGCAACTATGTCGCCAACGTTGACATCATTAACTTCTTCGCCAATCTTAGTAACTAGTCCTAAGCCTTCGTGTCCACTCATGTGTATGGGCAGTGGACCAAACTTGCCTGTCATCATGTCAATGTCACTACGACATACACCAGTCATAATGGCTTTTACTTCTATTTCGTTGTCAGTTATTTCAGGCTTGGACCAACCAACTTCGGTAAATTTGCCTTTACCGTCAGTTATTAATAAGTTAACATCCATTATAGATTTTCTATTTGTTTGTGGATCCACAAGTCTTTTTCTAATTGATCCTGCCAGAAGTCATCATTATCCATATTTTGAACACAGTCTCTTACCATATTTAGATATGCTTCTTCTGGACATAAGCCAAGTTCAAACTTGTAGTCCGGGTTGTTGAAAATTATATTACGTTTATCTGATTGCGTGTCACGCCAGTCGGCTGTGAGGTTGTATTTGTTGAAAGAAAGTTTACAAAGGTCATCGACATCGTAAACGCCACTTGTATTTACTGTACCGTAGTCAGTGCTGGATAATTCTTGTAGTTCATAGCGTCTGTGTGCTAGAGCTTGTGTTGGCTCTTCTGTACGCCAATTGTCATCAAACGCCATATATAAACTTAACAAGTGTGGCATAAGGTCTCTACTAACGCCACCAAACGCAAGTTCTTTAGTAGTAAACCAAGTACCAGGACTAGGCACTCTGTCTTTATTGATCCAGTTTAGTTCTACTGACTCTGCTTGTTTGGCATGTTCACGTAACTCATCAATATTGTTACGCCACATATTGTTTTTAACAAGACAAAATCTTGTGCTAGGATGTAAGTTAACTAACTGTTGCCATTCGTCAGCAGTTCTTACACCAGGTTTCTCAACAAAAACAATACGGCAGTACTCTGCTATTTCGTCTGCTATTTCCCAATGTGTGAAATTTGGTGTGCAGACATGACCCGTTGCGAATCTGCCAGAGACGTTGAACTCTTGCATAATTAATGCTTCACCCAAACGTCTATAACTTGGTTTCTTATCTGGGTCAGTGTCTACTGTAATTGTTCTAATACGCAGTTCTTCTAGTACAGACTTATATAAGTTGCCTATACCGAGACCTACTACAAGGCTTTTCATAAGGGCGGAGATTTAATTCTTTCTAGTTCGTCTTTAATAATAAGTTTTTGTTTTTTGATTTCTTTGACTCTTTGTTCTTGTACATGAGGATGCTTGTTTAAAAAGTTTAGTTCTTGTTCTAATAACTGGTGTGCTTCTTTTAGTGATTCGATTCTATTAGATACCATTGTTTCTCCTCCTTATGTTTTGATTTCTCCTGGACTCATACATTTCTGCATGATTTCTTCTTTAATTTCTTTAGGGGTAAGTTTTTGTTCTTGCAACCTTTGTACTTCCATGATTAACCCATTGCCGTTCTTTTGTGCTTGGTCATTGTGTGGGTCAGCTGGATTAACAAAGTTTATCTTGTCTGGACTTATACCTTCATTGAGCATGTTAGCAATGTCCTCGGATATTCTAGCCTGTATTGCACATTCTACAGGATGCCGTGCTTGTGCTGTGGCTGTGAGTACGAGTGCTAGTACAAAAATAATTGATTTCATAATAGTATTTAAAAGTTTCTTGTATAATTAAACTGCGTTTTATTAAAGCCGTAGCCATTAGAGTAAGCATCAATACTAAGACTGCTGTTAAAGTCTAACTGTTTCTTATAGCCTAAGCTCACGTATTCTGCAAAGTTGTTTCTAATTTCGTAATCAAACTCAGTATACTTGACATTGCCAGTAAAGTCAATACTTGTTGGTAATCTAAGTGTTAGTCCACCATCAACCAAATAAGGCATTGTACCTATAGCGGCTCTAAAGCCATTTCGTTTCCAACTAACTTCTGACCACATACTTGTTAGTGGTGTAACACCGGTAACTAGTCCTTGTTCGTAGTCTGTATTGGTATACATTGTACCAAAGTTAAACGTAAAGTCATCATGTAAGTGTGTGATAACAGTTTCAAAAGTGTTAGAACTGTTAATAGTACCCCACATACCATCCATGTGGAACCAAGGATTACGTCCGTTGAGTACAGTATATTGTCCTTGTACATACCAGTCCTTGGCTAACTTAATATGACGTAAACCCATTGTGTAGTTGCCAGACTCATCTGTTGGACTGTAATTGAACATGCCATCTTGTATGACATAATCTACTGCATAGTCCATTCTAGTGTAACTATCTTCTGTAAAGTTTGTGTCGTACCAAGTGTCTTGTTGTACTGGTGTGTGCATACGATTGATACCAATCTCAAAACCTCTGCCCAAACTGTCTACTGCTTGTACACTACCCAGTTCACCAAAGTTTACGCCACTTAATGATCCTCGTAATGGAACAGTACCGTTACGTCCTTCTAATGGCATACGTAGTTCGCCTACAGGTAGTAACGCACGTTCTAAGTCAATAATACCAAAGCCGTGTACGTTGGGGTCAAAGCCCGCAAAGTCTGTAAATGCTGTACCTGCCAATATCTCTGCGGCTACTTCATCTGTAACGTAGGGCCATAACTGCTGTATAAGTGCGATACTAGCCTGTGCTGTGGTACCGCCTGCGTTACCTAGTTTAGTTGTATAAAGTTTGTTAGTACCATCGTTTAGTGTTACTGCGGTAACTAAGAACTTATCACCGTCAGGGCCTGTTAGGAATCTAACAGTATTGAGTACTTGGTTCTTGTTTGTTTCTAGTCCTTGTACAGTAGTAACAAAGTCATCAAACACATCTGTAAAACTTTGCACATACTTGCCTTCTTTAGTTTGTACAAGTACTCTGGTTGACTCTGAATTGTTGAAGTCTTGCGCACTCAACAAAATATCTACCAAGCCATCATCATTGACATCAACTAACTGTGGATTGTAGTCCCCGTTCGTAAAGACGTCCCAGTCAACACGTACATCATCTGTAACGTCAGTAAAACTAGCACCACCATTGTTTTGTAAGAACTGTATTTCTGTTCTGTTTTTATTGTCTAAAGGACCAGTACTAACACTAACGACCACAACATCCAGTAAGCCGTCGTTGTTAAAGTCAAACGGTACTGCTCTAATGTCGTGTCCACGTTCTGTTTGTGCGGGATCAAACAAGTCATCATATATTGCTAGTTCGAAACGACTGCTGGGCAAACGTGCAAGGCGTGTAAACTCACCTGTGTTAGCACCTGTTTGGCTAAAGCTCATTAGTGTTGTGTCGTCATCCTCGTCACCGTCACCTGTTGAATCAACAAACACAAAAGTAACTGAGCCGTCACCTAAAAAGTCTCCAATAGCCAAACCACTGTTACCACTGTGTGTTGTGTCTAGTTGCGTGAAGCCAGCACCGCCACCTAACATAACAACCATATTGCTGTAACCACCTACAACAACATCGTCAAAGCCATCTTGGTTAACATCGCCTACACCAATATCGTGCATCCACTTTTCGCCAATGTCATGGTCTTCTCTGTTAAAACTACTAGCACCAGTATTTTTGTAAATGATTAAAGGACCAAAGTGTTCCATGTCAGTTGAATGTCCTACTGCCATGTCTATACTGTTGTCGCCATTGAAGTCACCAAACTTGAGACTGGGCTCTGATCCTATAATCTGATTGTCATTGCCTGTAAACCAATCACTTGTTTGGTTAACTAGAACATCACTATTGTTAAAGCCATAAATGCTTATCTGACTGTTTTCGTATGCGGCTTTTTTACAGTCTAAGTCACCGTTACAGGCACCAAATGCACTAGCACTCTGCCTACCTGCAATAATAACTTCTTCTTTTGAGTCAGCGTTTAAGTCCTGTACAAATATGTCTTGTACTGGTGTTGTGTCACTACCAGATGTAAACAGTTCATAACTGCCTGCTAGTCTAGGTGTAGCAAAGTCAACATCGGGCAATGCTGGATTAGGTGCTGATATGGGATTTTGTCGTATGTTAGGACCGCCGGGACCACCACCGCCTCCACAAGCAGACAATAATACTACACAAACCAGCGATGTAAATAACCTCATAACTTGCCCAAAAGTAGTTTAAGATATGACTATTATAAGGCTACTCCATTATTTTGTCAAACTGTGTGTTAACGTTTAGCGTGTTTTCGCCTGTATACCCTCTGGTTCCGGGTATTTTCTTGTAGAAATCGGAATATTTCTCAACTGTATCAAGAGCTTGCTGTCTATCAGTTTGGCTGAATATTTCGTCAACTATGTCTCTAAAATATACAGTATCTGCACCTTGTACGTTGGAAACTGTGTCATCAATTTCTAAGAAATTAAACTGGCTAACAAGTTCTTTTGCCGCATTATCATTAGTTGTTTGCTTCTTAGGCTTGTCAATTAACATGCCTGGTCTAACGCCTTTGTCATATTGTCTGTTTGCTTCTTGTACACTAGTGATATGTGTCCAAACATTATGCGCCATAAGCAGACAGTAACTGAAACTATCCCAACTTGTTTTAGTTTCTTTGCCTGTGTATGCACTTAGTTCGCCTGGCTTATACTTGTTGATGTCATTTAGTTTAAGCATTTTACTGACAGGACTTTCGTCAAACTTTTCACAGTATCCTTCATCGACCATTGCTTCGCCATATGGTCTTGTATCTGTAGCATACTTTCGATCGTCTAAACTTTCGGTCATTCTATATGACCATTTCTTATCATGCTCTATGTCAATCTCACAATAGACTTGACCATTTGCTGTACACAAGAACGGACTTGCACAATCAAATGTAATTTGGAAGTTCGGATTTACGTACTTACGAACTGCACGTTGAATGTCAGTTAGTAGTGTCGCCCACTCTAATTTACTTGTACCCAAGAAGTGCATACAGTCGTGTATACCTTCCTGTAGCAAGTTATCAAACTTTAGTGCAACAAGACGTTTTAGTATCAAGTGTACATCACACATGTTCTGACCACCCATAGCCCAACCGTTAAAGTGTGTGTCTGGGTACTTTACTGGATCACAGAATTCTTTCATTTGGTCATACCAATCATCTGCTTGTGTATGATTCTCGCCCTGTAACACATTTAAGAACTTGCAGTTACCGTTACGATTCTGCATAAAGTATTCGTTGTTGTAGCGAGTTGCGTCTACAGCATCTTGGTAACTTTCGATACCTGTTCTCTCTGGACCATTCTTTTCTCTAAACACCCAACCAGGGATATCAAGAATCATTCCATAGTCCATATACGTGTCCATCCAAGTTAACACTTGTTCACGCTTCTTTTGAGCCGCATCTATTAACTGCTGGTATTCTTTAGCAAGGTCTACTGTATATTCCTTGTCTATCATTTCGCCTGTGGCTTTGTCTTTTACTTTTTTCGTCCTTACTTCAGTGCCACGACTCTTACAGTCTGCCATTTTATCCTGTACTGCTTTGCTTTGTGGCGGTCTCCATTCACCTGACCATACACCCTTACCAATCTGAAAGCCTCCACTATCACCTAGTAGCCATGTGTTTTCTCTGTCCCTCTCACGAACCATAAGTTCTTTGGGATCATCTTTGTTTACATTTAAGTTGGCGTGTCCTGCAGAATATAGTGACCACTTATATGGAAATAAACTTTTATCTTTGTTAAGCCAGTTTAAGTTTTCCATTTCAGGAACTGGAATACGTGCAGGATCTACATAGTCCCAACGTCTTTGCTTGCCGATAAAGATACCATAAAAACTGCTGATAGCAGGCAAAAATATTGCGTAGTCTTGTTGTTTTGCTGTTAAGTTGTCTTGTTCAATCGCCATAAAATGTAACCATGTTTTCTATAAATTCGTAATCTTGTTCCATGTATTCTAGAACTTTCATGTAGCATACATTATTTTTACGTAAAAGTCTATCTAAATGTTTCTTAACTCTACCACCATATGTACCAGCGGTACTTACATGCACAGGTGCCTCGCTGGCAATCTTGTTAGGTATATTTAGAACGTCACTAAAGTACTTAGAAATTTTGTAATTAAGTCCTTGTTCCTGTCTAAAGAACACACACTTTTCTAAAGGCACATTTTGCAAAAACCATAACTGACTTTCACTGTGATCATCAAATGCTACTCTGTCGGCTATAACTTCTAGTGCTAGTGGATGATCCAATAGTTCAAATATGCCTTCGTTGTCGCCAAGTTCCTCACCAAAGTACTCTGCTATGCCACTCAACCAACGGTCATACGGATCACGCATAACAACAATAATCTTTTCCAAGTCACCAACGTCGACTTTTATATTATCTTCAGGAACTTCTTTAGGACCTAAATCTATTATTGCTTGTTGCCAACCTAAATCCAATACTTGTGTTTTCATAAAACTACTGGCACACTTGGGAGTATTTAGATATACTACAGGTTGATCCGGACATTTGTAGCATTGTCCCAACATATGACTTGTGTAGTAAGTTTGATATACTGGTGTTACACAACCTTTTAATCTACGATTACCATCTTTATCAAATTCATCTCGAATCTGATCAATATAAAATGTCATTTTTTAGTACCTTATCTATCATAATGATAGAAGTAAGGACGTCTTCTAAGTCTTCTAACCTTACAGCATTAGGCCCATCACTAGCGGCATTATCAGGATCGTCGTGTACTTCCATAAACACGCCAGCAACACCTACTGCTGTGGCGGCCCTTGCTAAGTGCGGTACCATAGTTCTATCACCGCCACTTTTGCCGTTAAGACCACTTGGTTGTTGTACACTATGTGTAGCATCAAATACGACAGGATAACCTGTCAGTGCCATAGTGACTAATCCACGCATGTCATTAACCAACGTCTTATAACCAAAACATGTTCCTCGCTCGGTAAGCCAAATGTTTCGATTACCTGTTGACGTTACTTTTTCTATTGCATAATTCATGTCTTCTGGAGCCATAAATTGTGCTTTCTTAATGTTTACAACTTTACCTGTTTGACCAGCCGCTACTAACAAGTCTGTTTGTCTTGACAGAAACGCAGGTATTTGTATGATGTCTACTGTTTCTGCTACAACGCTACATTGTTCTGGTAAGTGTACATCTGTAAGCAAAGGTACGCCGGTATGTGCTTGAACCTCGTACATAATATCCATGCCTTGTTCAATACCTACGCCACGTTTGCCATCTATGCTTGTTCTATTTGCTTTATCGAAACTTGCTTTGAATATCCAATCAACTCCTAGTCTAGAACATATTTCATGTATGCTCTTAGCCATGAACATACAATGGTCCCTGCTTTCGATTTGACAGGGACCAAGTATGAACTTTACTGGGGAGTCGTTAGATAATTCGATCACTTAGTAAGTGCTGGAATAATGTAGTTGTATTCTGCAATACCGCTGTCTACTGTAATCATTGCCGCACCTTCATCACTGAACTTAATAGTCTTATCGCCTGTCAAGTTAAGGATAGCAGTAATTGGTGCTACGGGCCAAGACCAAGGCTTAGTAAGTTTGCCCTCTACATCTGCCGCAAACACAAAGTTACCTGCGTGACTTGTTGCCTCACCAAAGAAAAACTTTAAGTCTGCGCCTTCTGTTTTAGCAATAAAACTTGGATGTTCTGCGTTTGCTTGTGTTTGGAACTTGAAACGCTGAATGCTTGCATCGTTGGGACTAAAGTCCACACTCCACTTCACACCTCTGAACTTAACTGTTTTAAGTTGTTCCTCAACGATCTCTTTGCTCATAAACCTATAATCGTTTTTAAAGTCGCCAGCGGCGTTCTCAAAACTAATACCTGTCTTAACAGTTTCACCGTTTTTGTCTTGTGTGCTGATAGAGATTTTAGGATTGTCTTTATACTCTGGAATACCTAAGATAACATTTAGTTTGCTTAAGTTAGGCATACCAAATGTGCCTTCAAACTCCGGGATAGGCTTTTTAAATGAACCTTGAATAATAACAGTTCTATCTTCTGCGATAGCATCAACTTTTGTTTCTGTTGATGAACCTTGTACTTTAATTGTGTTTACATTGCCTAATGTAAATGTGTGCGACACTAAGTCTAATAAATTATCTTTCATTGAACGATCTCCTTATAGGAATATTATAGTTGATATTTAGATTAAATGCAAGACTTTGCTAGTCTTTTTTGAGTGAGTTTAGTCTTTCTTGGTGACTAAGTTTACGCTCTTGCTCTAAGTCGATACCTTGTTCTTCCATTAAAACTTCCAAGGCTCGTTCCAATGTAACATTGAACTTATCTCGATAGTCTCTGGCTTGTTGTATAAGTTTAGGATTATTTCTTTCTAGTTCAAACCGTTTTTGCGCACTTAACGTGATTCTTAGTTCTTCTTGTGCCCTCGCTTCGATACTTTTAGGATCCTCGTCTGGATCTAAAATTTGAACAACAGCACCCATGGACTGATGTGCTTTACATGTAGAAAGTCTTCCGGGCTTTATTATTTCGACCCAACTAACTGTTGGATCATAGTCGTATGATGCAGTTACAGTAAAACCTAAACTTTCGATCATTGGTAATAGCATGTGTTTAGGAGTATGACACATAAATGCATTTTCTACCATTTCAGCTCCTTGCCAACGATCTGAATTATTGTAACTAAACATAACGGTACCGCCGGGGCGTACTACTTTTTTAATTTCTTTTAGGTAACTTTTGATTGCTTCTAACGGGAAGTAATTAAACACATTCCACGATAAGACAAATCCCATTTGTTCCTGAGGTAACATGCTCAAATCGTATTGACTTTGATGAGTTAGATAAGATCGCAGTCTGCGAGTTGCATAGAATTCGTTAAACCTTCTCTTTGTCGAATCTAAAAACTCTTGATGAACATCTACGATATATAACGGATCACCGGCTGACATTTCTTCTGTGAACAAGCCATCTCCTGGTCCAATTTCTAGTGCTGGATAACGCCAGTCTACATAGTGATATATACGACTTTTAACTATTTCCGTTACGTTGCCGTACATATAAAGGCGTCTAATGTCTCTATTTGTAGCAACATCAGCAAGTTTGTGCTGGTCTTCGTACATTTCATAACTGTCTATGAAATATCCCTTCCCTAATTCGGATACTTTTTCCTCGATGTTATTGATTTGTTCTTTTTTGATCTCTTCGATTTTTCGCATGTAAGGTAACATGTTACGATACTCTGCGTTTATTTTTTGAAATAGATCAGCATCGGCTAGTCTTTCTACAGGCATTGCCATCTGATTAATCACAGCGATTTGATCGTTAATTTCAGATTCGACTTTAGAACTATTGTGTCCTTGTAGTTCCTGCTTGAGTTTTAATAATTGACTGAGGCGCATATAAACATATTTATCTGCGCTCCTTATTCAAAGTCAAATAGACTATCAAATGTAGTTGTTATGCCAGTGTGTTCGCTGATTTCCCACCCTAACACACCTAATAGGTTTTCTACTTTTTGGTCAACAATAGTAGACTCCATTAAGTCATCGTCGAAGGGTAAGTCCTTAAACCACTTTGGGATATGTAACTCGTCTGTAGGATATGCTACACTTGTATAATTGAGAGGATTTGCTTTTAGTTTACAAACGATAACCTTCATACCATCAACAATTTGTTGGCTGTAGTTGTCGCCCATCATCTTACGTAAGTTGTTCCAGTTCATAGCCGCTCTAACGTGTCCTGGCATGTTTGCTTTGCCTAATCGTTTTTCGTCGTTGGTGTACTTGGTCAAGTTGTTAACACGTTTAGGTGTTCCCTTCTCCCAAGCAGGACGCTCTCT
>Ga0255768_10001336_pt1 | contig 25363 bp, 27 predicted proteins | sample 071ome_33_FD_179983 | JGI IMG/M metagenome (GOLD analysis project Ga0255768, IMG submission 179983) | Coastal salt marsh microbial communities from the Groves Creek Marsh, Skidaway Island, Georgia - 071412AT metaG (version 2) | ecosystem: Environmental > Aquatic > Marine > Intertidal zone >...
CTTCAACCAAGAACAAATAGATAATGATTATGAAGGTTATTGGATAGCAGTTGGTTTAAATGAAAAAATTTCCGATCAACTGAAATTCCATCTTGAGTTAACATTAATTTCTCCGTTTAGCACAGATGTTGTTAAAGAAAAATTACCAAATCAACAAAAAAACCTCTTATCAATCATTGAATTTGGTTATCAAATAATGCTTTTTAATCGATGAATAAATTTATATTAATCTTTATTTTATTGGGTTTGATTGGATGTAATAAATCCTCTACAACTATTGACTTAAAGAATTTGGATTTTTTATTGATTCCAGAATGTTCAAATTCTGCTACAACTAATGAAGATGTTATTACCCCAATGGACTATAATTTAGTTTCGCCAGTCATTAATAGTACTGACTTAGTGGAATGGTTTTATGATGGAGATTTAATTGCTAGCAAAACCCATGTTAGAAAATATTTCAGTAAGGTAAATTCCAAAGAAACACATAATCTTTTGTTGAGAATTACTTCAAAGTCTGGAAAGGTAGCTGAAAAAAATCGTGTAATTACCGTTAAACCCCCTTTAAATAAAATAAATATTTATGCAGTTGAAATTTCAATAAAAGGGTTACAAAAATTTAAATATGATAATCAGTTAACTGATACAACAGGATTGGCCGATGTAGTTCCCTTTATTTACAATACTAAGGGTGATTTAATAACTACGGGTAACGCATATTACGGAAACCTACCCGATTGTCGTGATGTTTTATTCAATCTAAAAACTCCAATCAACAATTGGAGTACAAACGACCCATTAATTGTGAAAATATTTGACTATGATGAGGATACCCAAACATTTCAAGAAATTACAGACCCAGGATTTAGTCAAATTATAACATTAAATAATCTAGAATTTTTTGAAGGCAATTGTGAAGATCGATATCCAGAAGCAATTGATGTAAATTGGGTTGGTCCTGAAAATTATGGTTGTAAACAAGGCCTTGGTGTTTCATTAAAAATTGATTGGATCAATGAATAAATTTGTTCTTATAATTCTAACATTTTTAATTTCTAAATCTGGGTTATATAGCCAAAGTGTTATTGGTGTAAACTTTTTAATCCATAATAGCCTTTACAAGGAATATACTTCAGATAATTATGATCGATTAGGATTAACTATATTTAGTAATCAAGCCCAATACCATAATAGCACATATTCCAAATCAGTTAGCCAATTTTTTAAACGTCCATTTCAATCTAATTTGATTTCAAAATTCGATTATACAAATAGTCAAATTAAGATAGACGATATATCAGTACCTCGAAAATCCGCTGAAAGAAATGGCCTTTCTAAATCAGATTATTTAGGTTCATTGATTAAAACTGAATTAGTAAAAAATAAAGTTTCAAACAAAATCATCCAAGAATTCAACAAACCCTGGAATAATTCAAACTCCGCCTATGCACCCAAAGAGGTCATGAATAGATTTTACTTGAATGTAACTAACAATGATATAAATAGGGTCAAATCCTTAAGACATAATGTGAACGATATGAGTTTTATTGATTCGTTGTATAACGTATATAAAAACAACTACATCGTAGTACATTCATTTAAAAAAATTGTTAAAATGTCTGAGATATATGCCAAAAGACGTTACGCTTCAAATATGTTATTTTCAATTGTAACGCTAGGATTAATTAAACTCGAAGACATCGATCCTGATCGTGTAGACTTAATAAATGGATGGAAAGTAAAAGGCACAACCTATTTGTATAAAATTAATGTTACGAATAAACAGATCGATGACATATTAAAAAATTATCGTACGGGTAGTACCTCCGAAATTATCAATCAGATTGAATTTCCGATTGAAATGGTTAAATCTGTAAATTTCCGATTGAAGTCAATTGTACCAAATAACCGAAATTACCCTGAAAATCTTGAAGAAATTCAGTCGAGAATGTCGAGTGAATTGCATAGAGCAACTATAGGTCAATTAGAAAACAAGGTGGATGAATTTAAAATTAAACGTACAATAGAGTATGGTTATCCCCTTCGAATTGAAGTTGGTTCAAAAGAAGGAATAAAATTAAATCAAAGATTTTTAGTTTTTGAAAATAGATTTGATGCAAAAAGTAAATTATTCAAACGACCAATTGGGGCCGTTCGAATTAAAAAAGTAGTAAAAAATTCAAAATCTCTCAAGGATGTAAGCGATTTCAATGAACTTTCAGAAGTTTATCAATTTCAGGGGCAAAAAATATCAGAAGGAGCATTTGTGCAACAATGGGATGATTACGGTATTGAGTTTGGATATAATTATTCGATTATAAATGGTTTTAATAGTGGTGTGCATCAAATAAATATTGATTACGACTTATCTCCCAAAATTGGTATTGCCAATTTGAAATTTCACATAGGGTTTAATTCTAATAAAGGAACTTCAGAATTAACCTCCTTAATTGAATCTGGGATAATAAATAATAAGGGTGGTTTGAGTAATTTTTATTTCTTGCCAAAAAACGATGTTGAGGGACAATTTAAATACTCAGATATCAAAGTAATTACTCAAGCAAAATCTCTAATTTGGGGAATTTCTGAAATTGGTTTGGCATATGATTATTCATTTTTTCAAAATTTTTATGCTCAATTTAATGGTGGATTCCGCGGATTTAATATTAGTTTTTCAGATGGCGCAACACTAGGATACGGGAATTCAGTTAAATATTCAACCTTGAACCAAATTGATTTATACGGACTGTATACAGGAATAGATTTAGGGTTTTATATTTCACCAAGTATTTCGTTATTTAGCGGAATCACACAATCGTATTATTCGGTGAATTATTACGGAAACTATAAAAATGAAGAAATTAGTTCAAAAGCCCCCTACAATAGAACATTATCTTATGGTTTAAAAATACATATATGATGAAATTTTTATATTTAATTTTAATTACTGCCACATTAAACTCCTTGACGAATTGTAAGTCACCGGCAATAAATTGGAGCTATCAAATTGAATGCAACGGACTAGGTGCTCAGGGTATTCAATCGTTAAAAGTAAAAACAAGAGCAAATAGCAAATCAAATCTAAGAGAGTCAGCCATGAAAAACGCCGTTCATTCTGCTATATTTAGAGGAGCACCAATTGGCAATACAGGTTGTCCAAAATTACCGATGGTACCCATGTCAGCTCAAAATGAAGAAGTTAATAAAAAATTTTTTGAGGAATTCTTTAAAAATGGGGGCACGTACAATACATTTATTGCATCATCACCTGTATTAATATCTCCAGTTACTTTTATTTCTAAAGGGGTGTATGAGGGTGAATATACCGTAGGAGTAAGGTATAACGCACTGAAACAATATTTGAAAGAAAATAAAATTCTTCACTCTTTTGATAACGGAATGTAAACTATTATGAAAATCAAAATATTATTAACCACCCTAACAATTTTATCTTCGGTCTATCTGAAAGCACAAGATGTGGCCATTAGATCACCAAAAGTAATGGTGATGCCAACCGACCAATGGATGTATAACAATGGATTTTTAAATTCAGATAAAATTGCTGATTATTCAAGAGCTTTTATCGAATCACCGCAGTTAAGTTTTTTAACCGTTCAATTAAATAGCTCCCTGACTAGTCAAGGGATAACTGTGAGAAGTCTGGAAGAAAACATTAAAAATATTGATTATGAAACTATACAAACTTCCGTTTCCACTGGAAAGGATGGCAATGAGGTAAATAATCCATTATTGGATCAAATACTGCAAAAAGCTAAACCAGATTTATTAGTAAAGGTTAATTGGCCAAAAGATTTAAAAGTAGGAGCTGCCGGTAAAAGATATATGGAAATCACACTTGAAATTGTGGATGCCTACACCAGCATTGCATTATCAAGTATGGTACTTAGGAGTCCAGAAGGGATGATGGATATAAACAAGAGTATAGAAGGTGCAATAGAAGGTGGTATAATGGATGTCGAAGCTAAGCTTAGAACATTTTACGATAAAATGATCACAAATGGCAGATCAATAGAACTGTTTTTCAAAACATCAGGAAATTTAACTTTTGAAGCTGAATTTGGTGACGATTATGAGGAATTGAGCGATATAATAAAAGATTGGATCGTAGAAAATGCTGTAAATGGACAAGCAAACCACGGTAGATCTACACCAACAGAATACGCTTGTTCTCCTAAAATAAGTTTAAAATATCAAGATGCAGAAGATTTTGTTAGGCCTCTACGATTAAAACTTAGAAAAGATTATCAAATTAAAGTTAGAAGAATATCCATAGGACCTGGAAAGTGCAATTTAATCCTAAGTAAATCATGAAAAAACTAGTATTTCTTACATTTACAATTTTCTGTTCAAAATTTGTCGTTAGTCAAAATTTTGATATGACTCCAATAGCTGTTGTTATTGATGAAGAAAATATTAATTATAATTTCAGTATCAAGCCAATTTTAGAAAATAAACTTGTAAATGCCGTAACTGAATCCGGGATGTCTGCAGTGGGTAATGGTAGATTTATAGTTACCCCTAAAATTGCAATAATAGATAAGAGTGTAATTAAAGGCCCACCGAGTAACTATCTTGTTGAAATTAGCTTTACCGTATATTCTGCCGATGTTGAGAAAAAAAGCGTCTTTTCATCCCTATCCTTTACAAGCAAAGGTGCAGGAAAAACAGAAGACGCTGCTGTAATTAATTCAATTAAAGAAATCAACTTTAACAGTAATAAATTTCAAGAATTTATTAAACAAACTAGAAGTAGAATTGCAGATTATTACGCTAACAATTGTGAATCTATATTATTAAGTTCCAATTCAATTGCAGCAAAAGACTACATATCCGCAATTTCAGAACTTAATATGATACCAATGAGTTCGGAAGATTGCTATAAGAAAGCTCAGTTAAAAGTGGAAAAATTCACTTTAGACTATTTGGAATATAATTGTAATCAATCACTCCAAAACGCTCGTAACATTTGGTCTACCGGTTTAAATAAAACCGCAGCAATAAATGCAATTAATGTACTTCGAAATACAAGATATACAAGTAATTGTCAAGATGAAGTAAATAAACTACTTTTAGAAATTACTTCTAAATTTAAAGATGATGAAGAATATAGCAGAGAAGTGCGTAATCAGCAGTTATTATGGGAAAAAGAGAAAGAGAAATTATACCTTGATTCAAAAGAAAAGCAGAATATGGCAATATATGATTTAATGAAAACATATTATAGGAACCAACCTAAAACCACATATTCTACTCGATTTATTTTTGTTCGATGAAATACGTAGGTTTTTTTTGTTTGTTATTCTTAATCTCCTGTGGTAACCAAAGACGACATGTTTCCTCTGTTTTTGGTGGATTTGAAAGTGACAATTTAAAAAACAATCCAATACAATTAGAATCTACCATTCTAAATCAATGGCAATTAACGAGTAAAAATCCGAATCAAATAAAATCTTTTAAAATAGAAACTCCAGTCGAAAAACTCGTTAATGTCAAACCCATTAATATTAATAGATTTAAAAAGAAACAAAATCTACTCAATAAATATTCCACTAAACTCATTAAAAAAGAGCATCGCTTTAAAAAATCAACAAATAAAAATAATGAAACCGACCCTGTAAAAAGTCTTCGAGGATGGATGTTATCGTCCTACTTTATTGGTTTAATTAGTTTATTGTTTTACACCTATTTTGGAGGATACTTTTTTGTTGTGTTTAGCGGCATACTAATTTTTACTGCCTTAATATTATCATTAATATTATTACCACAAGAAAATGGAGGAGGTATTTGGCTGTTATTACTTCAAATAGCGGGATTATTAAACCTGTTGTTTTTACCTTGGTAACTGATTTGATTATTAATGTAAAATCATTTCAACTTGAGATTAAAAGTTTAATCACAAAGAAAAACAATCCATTGGCTTAAAAATTTCTGCGCTTCTGAATTTTTCTATTAATTTGGCGGTTATAGATTAAAGGAGATGCTCCAACGAATAGTAATTTTACTTTTGGCGGTTTCAATAAACAGTTTATTCGGTCAATCTTTTTGGCAGACTGAAGACTATTCCAACTGGGACCATACTAATTTTCGTGATAATCAATTATTTCATCAAACGTTCTCAACAACAGAGCCCGATTACCTGTTGCTCAACGCAGCAGTATTCTATATGACCAATGAACAAAGAACAAAATTGGGAGTGCCTATACTACCCTATCATAAACTACTTGAAGTTGCGGCCTATAATCATTCCATGAAAATGGCAACTACCGGTTTCTTTTCCCACCGAAACTCGGTAGACGCCTCTAGAGCAAGCACTGAAGACCGAGGTCGTCTTGCAGGGATTTCGAACCCCAAGATAGCTGAAAACATAGCCTATAATTATCCCAGAGATGGGGAATCCTATTTACAAGTTGCCGCAAAATTGATTGATCAATGGATGAATTCACCAGGTCATAGATCTAACATCCTATCAACCAACGGTAAACAGATGGGTGCTGGAACATACTATATCAACGGAAGGATATACGGAACACAGGCATTTCAATGGTTTTATTTTGTTAAGGAAAGTTCGTCTGGAGGAAAAGATCAACTGCCATCTCCTAAATACAATTTCAATAAATCAAACAACCAAAATTCAATTTCTAAATCAAAGCAAAAGTCAAATACTACAAACAATTCAGATTCAGAATTAAAAAAGCTAAATAATGAAATCGCTAGTTTGAATAGAAGTATCATTAGCAAGGATCAAACGATTTCTCAGTTAAGAAGAGATAAAACCGATTTGAATAATAGGGTAAATCTTCTAGAGAGAAAACAAAATGAAAAGGATGCTAACTACAATAGATTGTATAGCCAGTATCAAGCGTTATCAAAGCAAAAAACTAAAAATAATACTTCTACCAATAAGTCAAATGCTTTATTGTTTAAAATGGGATTAATTGCATTTTACCCCAGCATTAGCAATACGATAAATAGCGATTTCAATGAGAATCTGATAAGTTATGGTGGCGATGTATTTTTAGGAGCCAATTACGGAACAACATCCAAAAGAAACACTATTGGTATCACCTTTAGAGCACAACAAACGAACCGCTTTTTAACTGCTGCATTAGATTCTACAGCACAACAACCTAATCAATATTACGATGCCGAACTAACCACAATATACAGAGAATGGTTTAGTATTGGTGTAGGTGTTTCGTATAATTCAAGTTACGGCTCCACCGATTACACTATTAATCCAGCGGCAAGCATTGGGTTGTGCATCGGCCCCAAAAATTGGAAAATTCAACTCTTCCAACAGGCAACATTACTGTCTGACAATACAATCTTTGGACGCGCCTCGGTAGGATTTTCTTTAGTGTTGTAACAGGAATTAAAGCCCTTTTTAAAATATTCTACATACAATTAATTTGATATTTTCCGTATATTTAAGTAATGCACGATAACTCATACTACTTAGAACTGCTAAATAATCACAAAAAGACCGGTTATTTGTTTAAGCGTATCTTTTTTCCATTTGGAACGGTTGGGGAATTAATTTTTCAGATTTTTGGATTGTATGTGCTGGGGTCTGTTATATTTATTAATACCCACATTATCGGATTGGTGTTTTTATTGGTGTATATAATTTTATATATCGAATACAAACTCGTGAAAAAATATCGTGGGCTAATTATCGAAAAAGCATTTATTGAAGAAGAAATGTTTAGAATTGAGCTTATTCAAAATGGCGTAGATCCCAATTTCCCGCACGACCCACTATATATTACCGATGAAGATCGAAAAGGATTCTTTCGTGAAGCGCTTTATCTAAATAAACGCAGAAAATTATACCGAATTATTTGGTCATTTTTTAAACGGAAGTGAGGAGTTTTGAGTGAATTGTAACTGATTTTACGCTTGATCAAATTCTACCATTAACTTAATTTTAACGAAATACATCATACGAAACACCGACTGTTATATTTAGGGTATTTATTGGCTGGGTAAATGTAGTCCAACTGACCTCTCCGTCAGAGCTATAAATTGGTACATCGGTAAACTCAGGTTTGGTATACAGGTAATCAAAATTAATTTGTAAGCTGGTCCTGCCATTAATTTTCGACTTCAACCCTCCTCCAAGTTCGATACCAGTGCTGATTGAAACATCCGACAATTGTAGTAACCAACCTGGAATAGTATTTTCATACATGCGTATCTCCGGAGATTCAGAAATCATCATTCCAAACATAGAGTGTAGATTGATTGATACTTTTGAATTTATGGCAGAATGATAAGACAATCCAATTAAATAAGAATTGGTCGAGTAAAAAGTACTGTATATACTCCAATTAGAATTTGAAACTAAATTTGCTAATCCGTTTGCATAGGCATCTGATTTAAAAAAATTGGACTGAGATTGAACTTTTGCTAGAAGTCCGAATTTTTCATCTTTCACTTGATATCCTATCGTCAAACAACTCGCAAAACCACCAGTTGCAAATCCTGCATCTGACTGATTGATATTCTGACTACTAAAATCACCTATGGCAAAACTACCTCCAAATGTATAGTCCATGTAGGATCTACCTTGGCTAAATAGGCTATTAGAAATAACTAATGTTAAGATTATAATTGTGACTCTCATTTGCAATTCAATTTTAGTTTGGTGATATTTAATTAAGGACGAACCCACTTTTCATTTATAAAAAAAAAAGGTCCTGTGAGTTCATGATTTCTGCCATTGTAATAATATATTTCACTTATTTTATTATCTTGTAACCATACCTTTGCATTTTCATTAGTTAGGAACCTGTCAAATATTCGTTTATAAGCAAAAATAACCGTAGCTCCGCTCTCTATTTTACCTTTCAACTCACATTTCCATTTACAGTACCCCTTGTCAAACTCCTTATTCCAAATTTCTTTTTTATTGTATGTTGAAGGACTTAATACCGATTTTTGGCAATCAGTGACGAGAATTTTCTTATCAACTAACTTATCATTCAAATCATCTTGATCTTTTTCAAATGTCAGTTCTCCAAATTTCTCAAGACACAGTATAACTATTCTTCTAAATCCTGATGTGGTTTTAATTAAAAGCCAATGAGTATCTATACTAATACAACTCTCACCAATCAAAACATACTCCGCAAGTTTATTCTTTTTAAATTTACTTAAATGCGTTTTGGATATTTCCTCAGCTGCTAATGACAATCTATTTATTGCTTTTATGAATTTCTTTCTAAAGTCTCCTAATAGGTCATTACCAATTCCAAAAGTTATATCTTCACTCATATCAAACCAAATTTATACATTTCCATTAAAACCTCTACACTTTGGGGTTCCATTTCTTCTGCTGATAGGATTTCATCTACCCTCAGGAATCGTTTTATTGACATTTCCCAGTTATTTAAAGCAGAGGCCATTAAATCATCTACAATAAGAGTAAACTCCCTATTCCAGTACTCCTTGCGCTTTTGGTAATCGATGAACCAATTGGGGATTGCGAATGACTTGGGTTTATTATTGGGGTTTATTGCTGCCAAGTGAGCCATGCCTTCAATCAATTCCTGATAATCATCTTCCGGCGTGTTTAGCTTCTGCAGACCCTCAATTAGCTGCTCGGTGATTTTAGGCTCTAAAATAAAGGCTCTAGTATTGAAAGATGCCGTTCCGTCCGTGCCGGCCTGAAAATGTGTTACCAATGGGAAAATAAATTCTCCTAAACGCGGTTTTGAAATATTATTATGATTCATGTTCTAAAGTTGTATTTACCAATTCCATTAAACGGGTTCTTTTTTCAAAATAGTTACAATAGTTACAGTCTTCTGAGGCTGCAGGAGGATCAACCTCATCAACTAGGTCTATCATCGCATTTAAAGTAGGGTCTACCCAATTCCAATCTAAGCTTACCGCAATAATGTGAGTCTCAAATTGTAGGTTATCATTAAAATTTGGAAGAGTGTTATTCCCGGTAGAATAATACAAATAAGCGGTTTTGTCTACTGGCAGTCCATTTTCCGCAAGCAACCAACTATATACTTCCAATTGGCGCTTATAAGCATCGTGATGTGGTGCATTTGGATCTAACTCGGTCACGGGATCTTTTTTGGCAGTTGCTTTGTAATCTACCACATGCCAATTCCCGCTTTCCGTATTTTCCCAGATATCATCTACTACACCAGATATTATTCTTCCTCTTTTCACCGTTCTTACACCTCTAAAATTGTTCCTCCATGAACCCATTAACGGATGCTCTAAGGGAATTACAGACAAACCTTCTGAACTACATTTTGGATGAGAAATTTGCAAATTCCTGTAATGATCAAACTCCATTTTTGTTAATTTATCTACTGCGGCATTTAGTGTAAAAGGATATCCCGGGGGACGTTTGATCCCTTCAACAAAATTTAAGAAAAAACACCGTGGACACTCACAATAGAGGTCAATCATTGATCTTGAAATAACTTTAATTTTATTTTCCATATTACTTTGTATTAAACCCAATTGATTTTCTTTCACCATTCCAACCTGAAATTTCCTGAATCAAGTATTTTTCTATTAAATCAGTATTGATATGCTCTTGATCCAACAGCAGTAACTTCTTTTTTACATTATCAATTTGCGCAGGAGAAAAGTTATACTTATTTGCCAAAATCTCTGCGGCTCTAAAAGAAACCATCCCCTTCAGCTTTTTATATAGAATTTGAGCTCTAACCCTAGCATCGGGATGTGGTACTTCCAATTTAATGGTCCATCTGCGCTCAAAAGCTTCATCCATTGTTTGGGTATGATTGCTCGTGGCAAACACAATGCCTTCAAACTGTTCCAACTCATTTAAGAATAAGGTTGTGATTGCGATTTCCGTGGATCCCATATTGGAAGATCCAGCACCTCTTTGATGGAAAAATCCATCGGCCTCATTGAACAAAACAATGGGCTCTTTTAATATTTGTTTTTTCATATTTTGAATATCATTGAAAATTCTACTGATGTTTTTTTCACTTTCTCCCCAGAAAAAATTCTTAACTTTAGACAGGTCTACCATAATAAGATGCCTACCCGTTAAGCGTGCCATTTGCCTCACCAACTCGGTTTTTCCAGTTCCGGGTTTTCCGTAAAGCATAACCGACAGGTTGTTGGGAAGATTCTGTTGCTCTAACCTACTGGTGTAAGCATCATATCTTGAATCGGATAAATTATCTAAAATTCGGTTCATTTCTTTCTCAAACTCTGAATTGTAAATCAAATTCACCTCAGGAATTGAACTCGGAGTATATACTTTGCAGAATTGACTGTTTATTTCCGCTTGTTCCTTATTCTGAATCAAATAACTAGGAATCCATTTTTTTAGAAAGAAGGGTGTAAGTTCTATTTCCTTACTGTTAATCGAGGATCTTTGAATGGTTTTTGGATTAAATAATAATGCATCCTCTTGTTTCCATAATAGCTCTAACTGCTTTTTCCTTAAAGGCTCATCCGATAAAATATTCAACGCCTCTTCTAGTGGCATTGGTATCTCATTCTGCAACTGATAACCCATGGTAAGTAGAACCACGCTCTGCTCATTTACATCAGAAGTTATACGAGATAACCATCTAATTAATGGATTTTCGTCATACGCCAATAGAGAACTTAATGGATTAGGGTAATTGCGTGCCCCCCTATCCGCAAACCATTCCATACAAATGTTTATTAACTGCTCAACCGGGGTAAGCTTTGAAGTAAGTAAATAGCTTTGATTACCGGTCCTCAAATAACCAATGAGGTTTTGGGTAGGATAAATATCTCCTTTTCTAGCATTTCCAGGATTGGTTTTTTCTACATAGCCCAATTGCTTGAGTTTGTTTAATATTTCATTCATACCGTTTCCAAACTCTTCTTCAGGAAATAACTTAATTAAACTTCTAAATGATTGGTGATTATCTCGCAGATGCGAAGCCATTATCGCCGATAATACGAGCATTTCAATGTAGTCTAAGTCCAAATCGCGCGAAAACTGTTCAATGGTAGTTTCGTTCCTTTTCGACAATTCACCTCGCTGTATATATATGTCGCCAACTTTATCTATTTTAAACAAATTACTCATATTAAATGAAAAATGTGACTACAAAAGTAAGACTGAATTCGACATAGCGCAATTATAATTTTTTCTAGCGCATTATTGGCGCATTTATATTATTGCATTAAGAGAAATTTTAACTAATTTCGCATTGAAATGCCACGTAACAACGCACAAAAGATTCTAAGATGTCAACTTATTAAGCAATTAATAAGTAACAGCAATCAACTATACAGCTTGAATGATTTAATTGAAGAAGTCAATAAACAATTCAAAGCATCAAATAGAACTATAGATGCCGATATTAGATCATTAAAGGATGGAATACTAGGGATTCCCTTAAACATTGAATATACCAGGGAAGGCGTTTATAGAATAAATTATGACGAAATACCAAATTATGGAAACACCGATTGTAGACATATTCCGGTTCTAACCAAGCTATTTGAGCCCTTTAAAAACCTTCCAGATGTAGAAAACACCATCCTAAAACTCAAGCAAAAATATGCTGTGAATATCAAAGAATTGGACGAATTAATCAACCCATTCGAATTCACTTCCCCCAATATCGCCAACGATCCTAAGGTATTAACATTAACTCAAGAAATAATTGGTCATATGATACAAGGAGTAGGTATTGAATTTAATTATTACGGGGTTCACCAACCCAATAAAAGCGATAAGGAAAATAACACATTACATCGAGTATTTCCTTTACAAATCAGAGAATTACAGGGCGAGTATTATCTAATCGCAATTCCTATAAACTCAAATTCTGAAATAAATAAACCGATAACCTTTGCTTTTAATCAAATATTGAATAAGAAAATTCAATCAGCTATGAAAGAAAACTACCCCAAAAAAAATGACCCTGAAAGATACAACCACAAGGAATTAATGGAGAAAATAGAATTTGATAAATTATTTGAACCTGCCATTGGTGTATGGATTAAACCTTCTGAAGGACCTAAACTTATCGAACGGTACTTTGCAGGTTGGGCTGCGTCGCACATAACGGCCTGCCCTATTCATAAAAGTCAAATAGAAATAGAAAAATTTGAGGATGTTTCTCTTAATCATATAATAGACAACAGTACAGGAAAGAATCTAATCACTAGGGTAATTAAAGTATCATGGGAAATATATAAAACCCCTGAACTTCAATATCGTTTGGGTGCATATAGAGATTACTCATGGAATACTATAGATTATGATGAAAAAGGACCTAATGAACCAATTAATTGGAAATTTTAAAGTAAATTGAATATATAATTGTTATGGGATATTCACACAGATACGATACCTATTTCGACGATGAAACCGGCGAATGGCTTGAAAAAATTGGGTTTTGCCCAGAAGAAGACGATTGCATTTATTGCCAAAACTACAACGAAGACGGTCGTCCAGAAACCGCATTCGACGCTCCAAAAGAAGCCGTTGAGGAATAGGATTTATAATATTTTGACACAGACATTTTCCTCACTAATTTCTCCATCCACTTCTAAATATTTTCTAAAATAAAACTTCCCATTATACATTAAATTGACGTTTTCGAAAACACCACCTTCAGACTCAATAATTTTAAATTTTTGAGAGAAGTTTTCCTTTTCATCATCTAAAAGATAAAAGCCATTATAAATTTGATTAGATGAAATATCTAAACCAAAATTCGAAATAAATATTGACAATTCTTTTAAGTGATTAGAATTTGGTGTGAGAAAATCCCCCTCAATTGATGAAGAATAATTGTTATCTAAACCTAGAATTTTTTGATTTTCTAACTTGAAATTTAATTCTACAGTCTGTGACGTTTCACTATCACCACAATAAATTACTTCAGATTGAGAGTCTAGAGGAATTAATCCAATTGAGATTATTTTCACCATCTTTTATGATTTAGTCATAAACAAACACATCATCTTCATCGTAATAGTAACTTTTATTAGGTTTATTGTTCTCTAGAATTGAACAATATAATTCGTTACTATTACAAATTTCTTTGACAATGTCTTCGTCAATATCTTCTGGACTTGTCCATTCACCTTTGAAATTAAATTGAAACTCTTCCTCCTCCGTATTGATTTTTACATCACATTCTGAATCTGGATAATGCATTTGAAATGAATCTACAACTTCAACTTTTATATTTTCTATATATTCTTCAACATCTGAATACCCATAAAACTGTACTGTTATCATAATTATTTTTTAATGTTTTTACTAGTAAATGTAATAAAATCTAACTTAATTGATGCTAAATTCACATAATGAAATATAAAATTGAATTTACAGTTTGGGATTATCACTTTCAAACTAAAAGTTAGGAATAAATTTAAACGTATGGCAAAATTTAAGGTTATAAAAAAAGCAGAATTAAATTCAGAAAATAAATGGATTGGTGAGCTAGAATTTGAAGGTGAAATACTTAAGTACTCATATAAAGATGATATTAATGGACAGGAAGTATTGATTCTTGTTGAAGGTGAATGGGTGTATAACCATTCTCTAAAAGATATAGTATACGCCGCGTGCCAGGAATGGGGAAATCCCGAAGAATTTGGCGATTCCGGTACTAAAAATGAAATCGACGATGAAACTGTAGATTTTTATAAATGAGAATAAAACATGTCAAAATTCTACCGGACTTTCTTAAAATCACTATTAAAGTGGATTATGTGTTGGATGAGAGTACCAGAGTTTAAAAAAATATGAAGAAGATAGTCCAAAAATTCATACTAAAACACAAGTTATTAATTGCATCAATCGCCATTTATTGCATACCATTTATATGCTCACTTTTACTATATTTTCATATATTTGAAGAATCTAAAGAATCAACCGAAATTTAAATCATACAACATATTTATGTTTAAGAATAAATTAATTTTAATCTCAATAATTTCGATACTAACCTTGGGTTGTACAGAGAATTTTTCTAAAGGGGAACGAATAGGACTGGTAACCCAATTTTCCAAAAGAGGACTTGTTTGGAAAACATGGGAAGGACATTTAAATATCACCCAAACTGGTATGAACTCAGCAGATGGATTTGATTTTTCATTGGATGGAGATAATTTAAATGAAAATACGGTAAAGTATATTGATTCTGCTGCATCCAATGGTTGGAAGGTTAAATTATTATACCACCAAGCCAGTGGAAAAAATATTACCGGTACTAGAGGGGAAACTAGTTATTTTATAGATAGCGTGGTTGTATTGGATAGAGAGTTTACCAATAACCACGGCTCAAGTGCTAGTAAAAACCAAGAGAGGGCTAAAGGAAGGGTTGTAGATACAATATATATTGTTATAAAACCGGGAGATCCGGGTTATAAAGAACTTATCGGCAACTAAGCATTATTTGAAACTTCAAATTAAAAACTCAGAAGGCATTATCCTTTATAAAAAACCTGAACCTCTAGGTGTCAAAAAATTATTTTATTGTTAACAATTTGAATCAACCCAATCTTTAGCTTCTGATAAACTTATGCCAGTTTTGTCACTGTATAGTTTAACAGCCTGTAACTTTTTACCCTCTTTTATTAATTGCATAACATCTTTCAAAAACGATTCACCAGGAACATACACTCCCAAAGTATTATTATTCTCATCTTCCACCACAACAGTTTGATTGTAGAATACTTTTTGACCTGCTTGAATTACTGTAAGTCCTCCAAGTGGAGTACAACCTTTTGAAACTAAACTATTAACTATTTGGGCTAACTCTTCTAGATCTTCTCTTAAGATATTGCAATATCTATTATACTTCATAACTTTATTAATTATTAAATATAGAATTATTTAATTCATCAATTGTAATATATACTTTATTTTTAGTAACTATTCCCACAATATCTTCTTTATTGTAAATAATGGTGTAATTTACTCTACAGTTTTTATACCTAAAAATGAAAGTTCTGATTCCTGCAAAAATCCCATTACTTTTTGTAGCGTAATATACAGCTCTGCTGCATGAAATTTTAAATAAACAAGTTCTGGATGTTCTATTACTTAATAACCAATAAAATCTTATTGCAAGTAAAAGTGGCCATGAAAAAAGTAAATGTATCACAATTTTATTTAGTTTTGAAAAATATGAAAACTAAAACAATAATAAAAATCATTGCCTTGCTTTCAATACTATTTTTATTGTTTGAAACTATAAATATTTTTGGGTGGATTACCTTACTAATTTCAATTACAACCTTAGCAACTTCATATTTAATATTAACCCAATTAATACCATCTATTCAATATGTAAATGATAATAAAACTCAACCAGATAACAGAAATTGGCCAAAATATCTTTACACAGTGATTGCAATTTTTATTGCAATGTTTCTTTATTCAAAATTAAACTCACAAATGATAAATACTATTGAAAAATGGTTAGGTATTTCGTTGATAATATCACTCGTTGTAATTCCTTCATTAATGATTTTTGGTAAGGCTTTTATTAATCGTAACGATAGTATACAGATTAATGAAACAACCCTAACCATCACCGATAATGGGCAATCTGAAATAATTCAACTTTCAGATATTGCAATAGTGAAGAAGGAAAAAGATATAATTATTGATTTAAACAGCGGTAACCGATTTATTATTGACTGTAAAACATTAAATTTAAACTATATAGATAAATATCGCTTATTCAAAAAATTGAATAATAATGGCCGAAAAAGTATTTTTAGTAAATTATGAATCTCAAGCAAATATTCATATACTACACAAAAATTTTCCTAAATAATTCCCTAGTGAAATGTATATTTTTAAAGCGCGCTAATTTTCTCATTAATAATTTAAAATAATATTAAATTATTAAAGAAAATATCAATTTACTTAATCATTACCATTTTGGTAATATTATCAATATTCGCCTTTTTTCAAGGTTTTAACATTCTATTTGTTGGCTTATTGATAATTTCTTCATTTATGATTGGAGTTAAAAGCCAGATGACTTTGGAAGAAAAGACTAATGTTAAACCATTCATAAATAAAAGAAATAAAATACTAGCTATTCTAGGAACATGTTTTGGATTATTAACCTATATTGGAATCCCAATACTGGATTTAATTTTTAGTTATGCCTTTGGTACTTGCTTTGGTCTAATTGGAGTAAATTTAATATTTGAGTATACAAACTCGAAAAAATCAAAAGAAGATTGACCACTATAATTAAAAATTACATAACTCTATTTCAAATTAAAGATTCGAGAAAAATCAATTAAAACCCAAAATAAATATCCAAAAAAATCGATGAATAAAACAGAATATAACCAATTAACAGAGAGAGAAAAATGCATCTTTTCTTGGCAGGTTTGGAACAAGTATATTGATAAATCGTCTCGTGAATATGATGAAAATCTATTTTTTCAATTATACGGCTCCAAAAGGTTCATGGTAAATTCAAAGAATATTGGTAGAAGAGAAGAAAATCTATTTGAGCTCAACCAAATTTCAGCCCTTCAGTTGATTCAATCATATACTAATTATAAAGAATTATTCCCTATCCCCTTTGTGAAAAATTTGTTGTTAAATGTCAATCGGATTGAGGTTATTCATGATATTCCCAATTCGCGCTTTTGGTGGTTACCAGATACAATAAAATCAGGAACAAAATTAAATGTATTCATGCCTTCAAAGGCAACATTCAATGTAGCAAGTGAATGGGGAATAAAATGCATACTACCCAATTTAGATGGATACTACGAAATTCCAGTTAATTATGTAACTGCCAATATTTGATGGAGTAATGCAAATCATTAAACAGGGCATAACCTTTTTTAGGTGAATTAATCGTTTATTGACCTAAAATTTATTCTTCTTTTTTCAAGCGTTCTTGAAGATCCAAATCTAATTTTTTTATATCAGTAGAACTTAAATTTATTTCGGATAAATCAAACTCTTTTTTCTCCTTTTCTTTCAATTTTAAAACAAGCTTTGAACCTTTTATTTGATACGAAATAATATCGAATAAATTAAATTCAAATATATTTTTATCATCTAAAATGCTCAAAGTATTCGTAGTTATTGTTAGTTTATCATTTCGATTGCTTAAAAAAGAATATGCAAAAAATCCTGGTAAAAATACAACAACAACTAATACCCAAGTAATGGCATATTCTGCAATAGTCTCGCCTAATTCACTTTCACTTTGATAAATTCGATAACAAGAATACAAGCCCATGAGTAGAATAAAGATCAAAACAGTTAAAATAAACGTTTCATTTAGATTATATATAATTACCTCTTGTTTTTTCTTCCTACTTCCAACAAACCGGTATACAAGGTAAAGCGCTAAAAATGAAACTAGTATGAAAATACTAATGTTGATATAACCATGAACTTTACCAATTGCATATATACTGCAACCTAGTGATAATAAGACTGTTAATCCACCACCAATTCCTTTAACATTACTCATTTTTATTTTCTGTTTAATCTACAATTAATGCACTATGATTTTTGATATCTCATGAATTGAACAAGTATATATTAACTCAGCCTATGTTTTAACATATTTTTAGCTTTAGTAATAAGTTCCTTTTCTACCTCCTCATATTCACCATCTGCTGATGCTAAAGATCTTAATAATTGCAATATACTACTGGAGAAGGATGATGTTTTATTTTGTACGATCCAATCAAATCCGTTTACAAATTTATCTTTATTCCATGCACTACCCTTTTTAATGTATTGTTTTAAAAGTTTTTCAAGCTCCGTAACAATTAAATTTGAAGGGATACCCATAGCAATTGCTAATGCATAACTGGTTTCTTTAAGATCAAATAATTCGCCACCGTCTAAATCTTCATCTGAACAGGCCAAGGCGATAAAAACAGATAGAATATTTTGAATATCCTCATTATGAATTGAAACATTGCTCTCTACATTTTTATCATCTTCGATTAAGCTAATATTATTATTGGTTAGAATAATCTCACTATCAGAATCTAATAAATCTTGTAATGATTTAGTCTTATTGAATGCACTAAATTCTAGCGGCATAGTTAATATTTTATTAGATAAAATCATTAAATGCTCGTACATTTCTTTTTTGGCATCTTCAAATGAATCAAAATTTTTCTTTTCTAAACCCACATACAAAAGACCCTCAAGAATATAAATATAGTCTTTAGGATTATGTTTTTTCTTTAATTGATAATGAAATAGATCTTTATAAATATTCTCGCATTCATCGATATTGCCAAGATTGAAATGTGAAATTGCCAAAGAGTTTTGATTTAAGTAAACACCAAAACTATCATTTAAATTATCAGAGATATTTTTTCCCAGTTCTGATATCCAAATAACTGTATCCCATTTTTGGAGAGTACTGTAAAAATCCCTTAATCTTCCGATAGTATAATTTAAATCAATAATTTTACTGCGGCTTAACCTACTATCATTAACTAACTCTTTAACTGTTTTAAGAATTTCTTTTTCAGAAATTTCTAATTCTAAAACATCTTTCAAAGAGACCTTATTTTCTAATAAACAGTTTAGAGCAATATAACAGTATGCTAGTGTTTCGCGTTTATTATTTCGATTTAACGATAAATGTCTAGATATATAACCACTTATTCTGTAAAATTCGTTAGATAATCCGTCTTTTAGCAACATTGGGAGTACCTCAGCAGAATTGGTTTGTTCAACTATTTCAAGAATCAATGTTAAATAAAACCTACATTCAAAATCTAGCTCAGTTTGGCTTTTATTCACATCGTTTGCCCTTAGTTGAGCAATAGCAATTATCTCACCTTCTAACCCAGTACCATTTTTTAATTGAGATATGTATTCTTCTTTCTCATCTTTTAATTGCGGATCGAATTTCTTTAAAACGTTAAATACATCCTTTAAAAATAAGGAAAGGAATAACTGATAACTTTGATCTTCACTTTTCTCATTCGAATTAAATTTCTTTCTGATTAATCTAAAAATTATTTCGGTATACTTCTCTCCTCTTATCTCAAAATTTATATTGTTGATATTCTCAAAATCCGAGAAAATCTTTAATGCTCGTATTATGCGATTTAAATTCTCATTATTTGGATTTGGATTAAAATTATATAGAGTAGTTAATATAGATTTTAATTCTTCAGAATTAGTTTGTTCAGAATATTTAAGTGCAGTTTCGTAACCTAAAAACTCAATATACTCAGCTAAAAAAGGTACATTTTTAAATCGTATGCAACGATCAAAAGAGCTCCTCAATAAATCTGTACTTACGGTATTGAAATTTTCTAATTTCAGAATAGTTCGAATTATCCTTTTTTGGTATTCAATAATCAACTGACGTACTCTACCATCTTTGGTATTTTGCATACTTTCAGAAATTAATAAATCCTGAATTTTTCTCTCCTTAAATCTATAAATATTATCCTCTTCTGAAACATCTATTATAAATACATTCTCAAATTTTATCAATTTCTCTAACATCGTAAGGATGTCCACATTCCAAATTTCTGCTAAAATATTAGCATCAAATTTCAACCCTATATGAGCTGCACTTTCTAATATCTTTCGGTCTTCTATACTTAATTCCCCCAAAGCATCTTCAGCTGCTTTAAAAGCGTGATTTTTTAGTACATATTTATCCTCTGGTGGAATTTGAATCAACTTTGCTTTGTTATATTGAACAGCTAAAAACTTATCTAAAAACAAATTTTCCAAATACATTAACACGTCTCCAGGCATTAATTCATCTTCTTTCCAGTGTTCAGTTATGGTTTGAAGATGTTGTTTCAAATTATAATCAAATACTACTGGGGTATTATCTTCAAAAATTTGCACACCTGAAGATGATGTCAATGTGGTTAGCCAATCGATAAGATTTATCAATTGTAACGTTTTCTTCGGAATTTGATATTCAATAATATTATTTAATTCATCAATATTTTTCTCAGTTTTATCCGCTCCAATATTATTGTGATAACTAATTATTATCTTGATTTTTTGTTGTAGTTTTTTTCTGATTTTCAACTGTTGTACAATGGTCAACAATAATTTAAAATCCAAATCTCCGATAGATTCAAACCCATCGATAATAATAATGACTTTGTTGTCGTGATTTGGTATGTGACCTTTGATATACTGACTTTCAATAATATCTAAAAATTCATTGGCTATTTCTTCTTCAGATTTTTGCTTATTATCTCCAGCCGAAAGAATATTAGAAACATCAACCGGTCCCATTGATGAAGCCAACTTTACTACTGATTCTAATTTATTGGTAACAGCCGATCTATCCTTAAAAAATCCTCTATCAAACCATTGATAATTTGAATTATCGATAAAAGCTTTATTAAACCAATTAAAAGTTGATTCTTCTTTTGAAATTAAGGAACAATCTGCAGTAAATACATACTCCACATCGGAAAAAATTTCAGATAATAATCTTGATTTACCTATATTCTGATGTCCCTCAATAATCAAATAGTGATTTGAATCTAATTCATTGCTAGAAATAAACTGATTCAACTCATCCTTTAGTTCATTAATATTTAGACCAGATTGTATCCAAGTACTTGGATTAAAAAAAGAATTTGACAAAGAACTATGTGCAAAAATATTCTCGTCGAATTTGAATAATAATGACTTGCGAATAATCGGTATTAACGCAAAAATCATTAAAAATATGAACGTCAAGTTAGAATAAACAAATAATTGACGAAGTACTAACCAATTGGCAAAAACACATCCTAAAATAATTATTGGAGTAAGAATTTTTGTAAATAAATGAACCCGTGCTCCTTTAATCAATCCATTAATTGCCTTTCCAATAATTATAGTTGTAAAGGCCATAGTAATACCTGGTATTATCACTAAATAGAAAAATATGTGTTGACTAAAAAATTCAGAATGATATTCAAAATAACTCTGAACTGAGAGTTGACTCAGAATCGCACTATATATTAATCCACTGTAAATTGATATTGAGTTTACCGGTATTTTGGTAAATTTATTTATCGCTAAATACCCAATAATTGATGTAATTAAAAGGGGAATAAAAATTTGGGATAATACCCAAACATTAGATATAGGACTACCGTAGAATTCATTAATACCAACAGGGAAACTAGCGGTTAAAACATTAGTTAATACGGCACTAACAATTCCCGATAACAATAGAATGACTGCAGCCTTTAATTTTTCATCTGAAAAAATATAATAGATTTTATATTTTTTTAATGAAAATTTCTTACGATCATCAATTTTTATGGTAAGCGATAATTTCAGATATAGTATTAAACCTGTAAAAACGATGTTGATCAGTAAGATAATAATTGCTGTCGTCCATGAATCACTTTTATCTACTCTAAAACCTTCATAATAGTTTTGAAATTCAAAAGTCGACTGTCCTTTTTCATAAGTATTGAGATAAACCCCTTTGTAAAACAAATTTGGTATTACTGATCCTTGATCGACAAATTGAAAATACAATAGTTTAGAAATAGAATATGCCTCACAAATAGCGTCTAAATCTGTTTTATCAAGTTTATTATTTTGATATCTTTCAAAGCCTTCTGGTGTTAAAATCTTTTTTAATTCGTGATATCGAATTGCATAATGACCAGTTTCCGTTCCGAAGAAATCATTGACAACTAAAAATAAGTTCCTATCAAATGGATAAATTCCAACTAACACAAAATCTGTATTATCTCTAATTTTCCCTTTGTTGATAGGGTCATTTAAATCGAAAATTTTATCCAGTAAATTTTCTAATAGTAATTCTTCTGCATCATCTCTTTCATTAAATTCTGGTCTCTCCCCCATCATTAAACTAAATGGAGGATAGATATAATTTAAATTATCTTCTGCAATGCTTCTTGAACCTTCCAATTCTTTTTGAAGCGCATTTAATTTTAAATATTCATCCTTAAATTCTCCCTTATACTGTGGATAATCATTTAATAAAGCACGAGCACTATCTAAATATAGATTTGCCAATTTCAATTCGTCAAATCCATTCAGTACAGTTGCACTGTAAAATGTAGCAACAGTAGCTTTCTTATATAAATCTTCCCATTGATTTTTAATTTGGCCTATTTTATTAGCTCCAAAAATGTTTTTTGAGGAGAAGGATATTATAAATATTAATAAATATCGCAGAATAGATGTCATAATTAAGCAGTTTTTATTTCACCTAGATATGGACAGTTTCTAATACTATTTAACCCTTCAAAATCATCCGGGGTATTTTCGTATCCGTAGGCTTCCAATGCAGTGATGGTTTTATTGTTATCTCCACAACTTATATCTATATCTTCCATCATCATTTGAGTTGGGTGTTCATAACCACAAGCATGAGTCATTTGAAGGGTTTCTTTACGTAGGGTATTGATGTAGTTTGCGAATCTAACACTTTTAAGGGTAGGATCTAACCCCCTGTAGTATCTTGGATTCTGGGTAGCCACTCCAACAGGGCAATGATCAGTATGACATTCTTGAGACTGAATACAACCTATTGACATCATTGCTTCACGTGCTATGTTAATGAAATCTGCACCCATTGTTAAAATTTTTAATATTTCCGCCGGGAATCCAAGTTTTCCACTAGCACCGAAAACTATATCTTTTGTAATTCCAGCTTTCTGAAAAATTTGATATACTTGAGAAAAACCAAAAACCAAAGGTAGTGCAACGTGATCAGCAAAAGACGGAGGTGCAGCACCAGTTCCTCCTTCTCCTCCATCGATTACAATAAAATCTGGACCTTTTTTTTCGTCCTTCATAATTTGTGCAAGTTCCTTCCAATAGCCCAAATGACCTACAGCAGATTTTATTCCTACTGGGAGGCCTGTTTTATTCGCTAAATCTTCAATAAAATCAACCATAGTTCTAACATCGCTAAAAGCAGTATGGTGATTTGGAGAAAGTACATCTGTGTGAGGTTCAACACCCCTAATAGCAGCAATTTCTTTCGTGTTTTTCTTTGCAGGTAAAACTCCGCCTTTACCTGGCTTTGCACCTTGAGATAATTTCACTTCAATTGCGCGTATTTTACCAGGGTATTTATCCAAAGCTAATTTTTTAAATGTATCAAAGTCAAAATATCTTTTCCCATCAGCACCCGTGATACCGCAACCAAAGTAACCGGTTCCGATATGAAATACAACATCAGCACCTAGTTGATGATATGGAGATAAACCACCCTCACCTGTATTATGATAACAACCAGCTAATGCTGCACCTTTATTAAGTGCCGACTGCGCAGTTTTAGATAAACTACCATAACTCATTGCTGAAATATTTACAATTGAATAAGGGCGAAAAGGATTCTTCCGACCTTTACTTAATCCAAATACTTTGGCACAGGGTAAAAAATATGGATCATCATTACTTACATGACCAGAAGGAGGTACATAAGGAAACATTTTAGGATTAATAAACACATGTCCGGGATTATACAAATCCTTATCCGTTCCAAAACCCTCATAGTTATTTACTAATTTAGAAGAGTCATCAATCCAATTTCGCTGGCTCCGATTAAAGGGTAATTCATCTCTATTACTAGCTATTAAATATTGACGAATGGGAGGCCCGAGTTTAATGAAAAAATATCTTAATCTTCCAACTATAGGAAAATTCCTAATAACTGCATTCTTTTTTTGGAATAAATCATATAGAAACCAAAAAAGAAGCAACCCTAAAATTACAATAATAGTATAGTTCATTTTTTAAAAATTTAAGAAACAATTTTCGTTAATAATATTAGATTTTAATTGATCCAAACTACTTCCTTTTAAATTTGATTTTAAAAGATTTCTCTTCTCTATTGAAGATTTTTTAATAAGCATACCTTCACAAAATCTTCTAAGATCTTCTTCATTGGATAATAAAAGGCCAGGAGCCTTTACTGGTTTTTGGATATCTGGATTAATAGAGACCATAGTAAAATAGCTGGAGTTAGTATGTTTAATATCTCCAGTTAAAGGATTGTGTGTTTCCACTCTCATCCCAATAATCATGCTACTATTACCTGTGTAATTAACCCTTGATTTTATTACTAAAAGAGTCCCAACCTCTACCGGCGCTAAAAAGTCTACCCCTTCCACTGAGGCAGTTACACAATAATTACCTGCATGTCGTGTAGCAACCGTAAATGCGACATTATCCATAATAAGCAAAACTCTTCCACCGTGAACTTTGCCACCAAAATTTGCGTAATGGGGAACCATCAACTCACTGTAAATAACTTCAGAGTCTATGATTAGCTTATAATCTTCCATAAATCTAATTTATTTGAAAAACCTCAGGATAAGGAATAATAATTTCACATAAATGACCTACATA
>Ga0255768_10001337_pt1 | contig 25356 bp, 14 predicted proteins | sample 071ome_33_FD_179983 | JGI IMG/M metagenome (GOLD analysis project Ga0255768, IMG submission 179983) | Coastal salt marsh microbial communities from the Groves Creek Marsh, Skidaway Island, Georgia - 071412AT metaG (version 2) | ecosystem: Environmental > Aquatic > Marine > Intertidal zone >...
AATGGATCGGATTTGACCTTCTCCCTATCAAATGAACCTGCCGGTATGAGTGTCTCGACGACGGGCTTGGTGACCTGGACACCTACAGAAGGAGTAAATACCTCGGGTGCAGTGACGGTGACGGTTCAGGATGGCGGCGAAGATAGCGCCTCGGGGGACAGTGAGGTCTTTACCGTGTCAGTCACCGCTGTTAATGATCCTCCGGTGATCAGTTCCACTGCAGGAACAGCTGCTGATGAAGATGTGGAATATCAGTATCAGCTTACGGTGAATGATCCTGACGACAGTAATAATGGCTCAGATTTAACCTTCAGCCTCAGTGGCGAACCTACCGGGATGACGGTATCAAATACAGGTCTGGTTACCTGGACGGCGACCGAAGGCATCTCCACCTCAGGCCTAGTGACTGTCACAGTAACCGATGGTGGTGAAGATGGGGCCAGCGATGACAGTGAACAATTTACGGTGACTGTGTCAGCGGTGAATGATTCACCTCAGATTACCTCCAGTCCATCCACTTCGGCTATTGAGGCAGAGGAATACAGCTATCAATTAACTATCAGTGATCCAGATGATTCCAATAATGGCTCGGACATCAGTTTCTCTTTATCCAATGAGCCTGCGGGTATGGTGGTTTCGAATACCGGGCTTGTTACCTGGACACCAACTAATGGTGTAACGACTTCCGGTTTGGTAACGGTTTCTGCGGCCGATGGTGGTGAAGACGGAGCCGTTGCGGCAACGCAAGATTGGACCATCAGTGTCGATGCGGTGAACGATCCGCCAGTGATAACTTCTACAGCCACCACCTCCGCCACTGAAGATGTGGAATACCAATATCAAGTCACAGTGGCTGATCCGGATGATGATAATAACGGCATTGATCTGACGTTTGATCTTACCGATGCTCCAGCGGGTATGACGGTTTCTGCTACTGGTTTAGTGTCCTGGACGCCAGTTGAAGGTCAAACAACCTCTGGCAGTGTGATTTTGACCGTTTCGGACGGCGGTGAAAGCGGTGTGATGCCAGACACAGAAGTATTCACCATTACGGTTACTGCGGTGAATGATCCGCCCGCTTTTACTTCTTCTCCTGTCACTACAGCAACCGAGGATGTGTTGTATGAGTACGATGCTAATGCCGCAGATGAAGAAGGTGTGGGTGTGATCTTTGGTTTGACGACCTTTCCGGTGGGTATGGTGATTGATCCGGTTACGGGTTTAATTCAATGGATGCCGTTGGAAGGTGTAACGTCGGAAGATGTTGTAGTAACGGTTTCCGATGGCAGTTTGTCGGATATCCAGAGCTTTACCATTACGGTAAATCCGGTGAATGAAACACCTGTGATCTTCAGTGAAGCGGATACGGAAGCTACAGAAGACATTGAATATCAGTATCAGATTGTGGCAGCTGATCCGGAAAATGATCCGCTCAATTATTCCTTTAACCAAGCACCTGATGGCATGACGGTAAGTGATGCCGGATTAGTAAGCTGGTCACCAGAAGAAGGGGTGTTATCTGCTGATGTGATTGTTGCGGTTTCTGATGGTGAGTTTACCGCGACGGAGAATATCTCGATCAGCGTAATGCCGGTGAATGACGCACCGGTCATTACGGATCCTGGAGTACAGCAACTTACCGAGCTAACCAGTTGGCAATTGGCTTTAACGGTGGTTGATCCGGACGATGCTAATGACGGCGTTGCTTTAACCTTTGAACTCTTGGCTGCGCCTGCTGGCTTGACGCTTTCTGCCACAGGCGTGCTTTCCTGGACACCTCAAGAGAATACGGCTGATAGCTACAGCGTCACTGTGCGAGTATCAGACGGTCTGGAAGATGGTGCGCTGGCCGATGTGTTAGAGCTATCCCTAGAGGTTGCGCTTCAGGATACAGATGGCGATTTGATCGCTAACTATGACGATAATTGCCCAGATCAAAGTAATGCGGATCAGTTAAACACCGATGGTGATACAGAGGGCGATGCGTGTGACAGTGATGACGATAATGACGGTATTCCTGATGCTACTGAAAGCGCCTTTAATCTTGATCCAATAGATGATTCAGACGGAGAACTGGATCTGGATCGCGATGGTTTAACTAATCGTGAAGAGTATGAAATTTGTCAGACGAATCAGGATGATGTGTGTGCTGAGATCGCCATTGATAACGTACCTCCCGTGATTAGTTTAACCACGCCATTAGTGTTGAATGCTCAACAATTCCTCACTGTCCTGGAGTTGGATGTCAGCGCTGAAGATACGGTGGATGGTCTAGTTAATGTTTCTCTGGCGCAAGGCGAGATCAGTTTGCAATCGGGTGCTTACGAATTAGTTTGGCAGGCAGAGGATCAACAGGGTAATCGTGCTTTCGCGAGTCAGCAGGTGTTGTTACGTCCGGCATTGATCTTTGGCGGTGCTACGGTATCAGGAGAGGGTAATCAGCTTTCTATTCCAGTGGCGTTGGCCGGTAACGCCACTGCTTACCCTGTAACGCTGGATCTGAGTGTTAGTGGCGATGTCAGCAACAACGATTATCAACTGTCAGAGAGTCGAATCACCATTGATGAAACCAATGCAGCAACGATTAGCTTAACCATCAGTGATGACGGAGAGTCTGAGGTGGATGAGGAACTAATTGTCACGGCTTCCTCTGTCTCGGACGGTGCTTACCTTGGTGCGGTCACTCAATACAAAGTATTGATTGTCGATCGTAATGTTGCGCCTGAAGTGACGTTGGATTTGACCCAAAATGGCTTACCAACCAGCACGGCCTTCCAGGATGCAGGCAACATCACACTGGCGGTCATGGCCTCTGATCCGAACAACGACACGCTTACCTTGAGCTGGGATTCCAGCGCGGTGACAGATGCCGTTGATCAAGGGGCTTCAACGGACACCTCTCTAGTAGTTAATCCACAGGCGTTAACCAATAATGACGTCTACAGCGTCAGTGTTACTGCGTCAGATGGTGTGTTATCGACAGTGGTAGATTTGGCCTTCCTGGTGGCTGCAAATCAACCGACCTTGAGTGCGCAAACCGATTCCGATGGTGATGGCATTGATGATGCCTCTGAAGGATTGGCCGATTCAGATGGCGATGGTATTCCGGATTATCAGGACGCGTTGAATGACCCAACCAAGTTGTCAGCAGGGACTAACAGTGATTCAGATGCAGATCTAATGGCAGTGGAATCCGGTCTTCAAATGTCGATGGGAACCACGGCACTAGGTGCAGGACAAGGTGGTGCACTAATTAGCAGTAATGCCATTACCGATGATGACGGAAATGTCGTGTCCGATGGCGAATTTAATGTCGTCGGCGGTCTCTATGACTTTGTGGTGAAAGGCCTATCCGAAGCCAATCGAGTGGCTCGTATTGTCATTCCTCTGACCCAGAGCGTTCCGTCGGATGCCAGTTATCGTAAGTTCTCAAATGGTGAATGGTTCGAGTTCATCGAAAACGATACTGACTTTATTGAGTCCGCTAATAAGGTTGATGGACTGTGCCCGGAACCGGGCAGCGATCTCTATCAAATCGGCTTATTACGCTTCGCCGATTGTTTGCAATTGAACATCTCGGATGGCGGTGCCAACGATGCTGACGGTATTGAAAACGGTGTCATTGTTGACCCAAGTGGTGTGGCGGCGTTACCTGCCTCTGTCACAGATACGCCTCTGGTTCCTCCAACAGGACAGCCCTCAGGGTCTGGCGGCAGTATAGGAATTTGGGCAATTCTCGCGTTATTGGCTTTACTTATACTTTATCGGTTCGAAATTAAGATGCGAGAAGGCGTTCATAGGGAAGGAGCACGGACGAAATGATAGAACCTGCAAAAGGATTGGGGCAGTGCAGAAGGGGAGTTTGTTTATCCTTCCTTTCATATAGTCTATTGATCATAACGATGCTTTGGTCCTTGAATGTGAAGGCCGAAGCTCCCGTTCTTTTTGTGGACAGTGAGCTGACAGTGGGATATGACGATAACCTATCTCAAGCTGAACGCGAACGGGATACGGTAGAAGATCACTTTCTCGAAGCCCAATTGGGGCTGCTCTACAACCATGAAATTAACTTCAATGCTGCGGTGTCTTTTAAAGGCTTTTTATCCGGTCAGGCCTTCGAAACGGCAGACAGCTTGAATCGAGGTTCGGCAGGTCTTGAAGCCTCTCTGCGGTATCAGCCAACCTTTGGGTTTCTGGCGCCTTTCTACCGCTTAACTCTGACCGCACAACTTGATGAATATGATTCAGAACAGCGCGACAGCGACATACTCAAAGCACAGTTATCTGGGACTAAACGCATAACTGACAAACTAACAGGCACCTTAGGAGCAGAATATCGCTATCGGGACTCTGAGGGTTCAGTTTGGGATAACAAAGATTGGCGTTTCTTCATTAATGGCGACTTGATGCTTACCAAGCGATTAGCGCTTTATTCAACGTACAGTTTCTTAACCGGAGATGTAACGTCTTCCGCTCAGGTGACCTTTTGTAATGGCTTAGCCGCAGATGATATTTATGGCTTGATTCAGTCATCCACGGCCATTGAATTTGATGATGCCTTTTCGAATGATTTTTGTGGGGACTGGGTTGCTTATCGATTGGATGGTACCACCAACGCCATCATGACCGGCTTGAATTATGGCTTTAACCACAGCGTGTCGTTGGATGCTTCGATGCTTTGGGCGTCGATTAATGGTGATGGCGATAATGATTATTATCGACGGGTTTATCGTTTTTCTCTGTTAGCGAGGTTTTAAAAGCTATCGACGTGGTCATTACTTCGTTTACCCCTCAAGGGGGTACCGAGGAAAAACTAACTCAAAATACTCATTTATGACGTATAAACTGGATGGCCAGCTCCGTCCGTTTCTTGTTAGTTTTTGCCTTGTACTGACTGCCTTGATAACGCTTTTAAGCTTCGGCTTAAGTTTATGAGGGTTGCATGGAACGAATGAGATTTTCAATGGCCGCTTTGGCCGGAATCACTCTAATCCTGGCTGGATGCAGCGATCGAGGTGATACTGTGGTTGAGCCTGTGACCGTGGATGCAACCGTCACGGCCGATAGTTTTCTAACCTATGTGAATCAACAAACCCAGATAGGCGTGGGTGAGTATCAGGTTGTGGTCTCACCTGAAACGGATGGTGAGACGGGAACCTATCAATTAGCTGTTACCTTGCCCGATGGCAGCACTCAAACCTTCTCCGGCAGTTGGCCTCAAGTAACGACGTCTTCTTCGGATGAGTCTGCCAACGCCCCTTCGGTGTCCGACAATCTCGTTATCATTTCTTCATCGATTCCTTCCATTTCAGCGTCGCCTTCCAATAATCCAAGCCACAGTTTTCGTATTGATCAAAGTGGTGGGTTGTCCTTTCAGTTGGAGTCTAGCGTTACTGGTCATCTGTATCTGATGAAGAACGGTTCGGTGATTGCTGATCAAGCAGGCACTGGTACAAGCCTTAGTTGGTCAGTGGATGCTTCGCAGATTGATTCAGAGGCTTATGCGAATGCCTACTACGAGCTGGTGGATCCGAATGACGAGCGCACCACTTTGGCAGATTGGAAGCAGGTAAATGGTTTTGATCAGGATGCAGGTACTCATGTGGTGTTTCGTGATACCAAGGATTTAGGGTATGGTCGGGACATGTACGCACGACGTTCTGATAATGGTGATCTGGCGTTTTATGTTGATAACTACGTAGTGATCTTGCGACCGGGTGACAGTGCTAATTACGGGCCATTGAATCTTGATGCTGCCTTGGCACAGGACAGAGAACGACATACGGGTACCAACGCCATTGAGTTCACACGTTTGGATCCTAATGACAGTAACTCGCCAAGAGTATTGAAATTCTTCACTTTTGGTCCTGAAGATGCCAATGGGGATCAGGCTCGCTTAGTCAAAGCGAATCTTGATGGTCGAGGAATAAAGTACATGCCGACCATGTGTTTGGTCTGTCATGGAGGCACCATGCTGCCTTTGAATGCTGATGGTTCATTCCCGCAACAATCGGTGCTGACCGCCAAGTACAATCGTCTGGAGTTGAACTCCTTTGAATACGGCGATCTGGATTATCAAACCCGTGCGGGTCAGGAAGCCAGTTTCAAACAAATGAATCAGTGGATTCATCAAAGTTATCAGGAGATCGTTCAGCGCAATCCGAATACTCGAGGTAAGTGGTGGGGCGATTTTGCAGTTGAAATCATGGAAGGTCATTACGGAGGGACCAATCTGCCGGGTGATACCTATCAGGCGGATGCAATTCCGTCCGGTTGGCAAGCGTCTGCAACTCGACCAGAAGGGGTTGAGCTGCTCTACACAGAAGTGATTGAACCGCATTGTTTAAGTTGTCATTCGTTACGGGGATCTGAAGCGGGTGACAGAGAAACCACTACTGTGAATGGTGAAACTATTAGCCTGGCTAATGCCATTTCCTTTTCATCCTACGAGCAATTCATAAGCTATAACGACAAGATCATTGAGTATGTCTATCGTCGTGGTGTGATGCCTTTGTCTTTGAGAAATTATGAGCAGTTTTGGGACGATCCTAACGGCGCGCCTACACGTTTGGCGTCTTTTTTGTCTGGCTTTGATGTCTTCAATTCGAATCGTGAAGTCGTTGAACCGGGATTACCGTATGCTCGTCCCGGTGAAAATCGTCGCAGCCAAAGCCCGGTTCAGCTTAATGGCTCAGGCAGTCTGTTCAGTGTCAGTTATCAATGGCAAGTGACGGATGCGCCGGTAGGCTCCACTTATTCATTCAGTGATGCCAGTAATGTCAGTCCGGTATTTACCGGAGATACCGACGGTACCTATGTGCTTACGCTAACGGTCAGCAATGACTTAGGCAGTCACAGTGAAACCATGGATCTGACGATTGATAGTCAGGGTCAGGATCAAACAACCCTGAATTTTGTGGATGACATTCGTCCAATTCTCGGCAGCGATACATTGGCTAAATGCAGTAATTGCCATAACCCTACCACCGGTAGGCAGGGCATACCTGTCTATTACGATGATAATAACCCGAACCTGTATCTCGATGTCTTGGCGAGAGTGAATCTGGCGGTTCCGGAAGACAGTTTGTTGTTGCTCAAACCGACTCAGCAACAACATGGTGGAGGTCTTCAAATCTTTAGAAACAACGTTACAGGTGAAGCGGAATATCAAACCTTACTTAACTGGATTCAGGAAGGTGCGGTGTGTGGAACGGATGCGAATTTCTGTTCTAACTGATGGGGGTAAGATGTATTCAGAGGCGCCCGATTAAGGCGCCTCATTTTGTTCCGGATCTTCCTCGTTCTCTTCTGCTACTGTGCCAACGGTTCTGTTTTCGGTAGCTTTGAATAATAGATCTTCGTCCGCTTCGGTATCTTCCAGATCACTATTACAGGTCAGGCTGATGGTATATTCACCGTCAGGCAGCGGGGAAGTGGTATAACGATACTCACCTGAGTCATCGTCCAGTTCTACATTCGCCGTAGTAATGGCTTCTGGTTCTTCACCATCGTAGTCATCAGGCGTGACATTCGCGCCTTCAAAGACGTAAATTACATTGTGGGTCAGCGGATCTTGGTCAGAGCAATCGGTGGTGAGTAAGGTGGTATCCGTAATAACCCCGGAAATAGTGCCGGAAGCCGCGTTGTTGACCAAACGGAGTGTGGGTTTGAGTAAGTAACCGTTATTGTTCTGCGGGTTACCTCTTAGCACGATGGATTGGCGTACATCAAAATCAATGGTGTAGTCCGCAGTGCCATCGGCGGAAACTTCAATGGTCTGGGTGAGTTTTAGACCGGTTTGAAAACCACTGGGAATGGTTAACTCGTGTTCAGCGCCGCCTTCTGAAATGACGATGTAGTTGTCCAGTTGGTTGTCATCATCGGAATACAGGTTGAGTCGAACTTCATAAGTACCGGCTTCAATGTCATTGTCGCTGAACAGATCAAAGGTGGTACCGTCCTGCAACGTCAATAAGTCGATGCGTTGAGGTGTTTCAAAATCATGATCCACCCAGCCGCCTTCTTCCCGATTCAGGGAGATACCTCGCAAGGTCACAAAGACATTTGCTGCTTCATCCACAGGCGCATCGGTTAAATTCACATTAAGCGAGCCTTGGCCGGAGCTGATTGAAGATGTGGTGCTGGAACCGCCGCCTCCGCCACAAGCGGTTAGTAAAACCAATGATGATAAAGTAAATAAGCCGCGATACTTCATAAGCCCACCCCTTGTTTGTGACATGCTTTGAGACCCTCTTTAAAGTATAGATGCGCTTGCTGTATCGACGGCCTAAATAGCGGTAATTGGCCGGCCGCTTGTCTGAAAGCCGATCAGGGAAATGGCTGAAAATAATTGTTTGAAAATGGGACATATCAACATGGAAAGTCTGCTGATTTTCGTTAGGCTTTTATTATTGAAACTTTTCTTAATTCAGGGATAGATATAACGATGAAAAATCAAATCAAAGCAGCTGTTCTGGGTTGTCTGCTCTCCTTATCGGCGCAGGCTTCCGAGGGTGTGGTTACGGTTAAAAGTGACTTTACTGCTAAGGAAACGGCTGATCGTTTTGTTGAAATTATCGACAAAAAAGGGATGACGCTTTTTACTCGCATCAATCACATGGAGAACGCAGCGGGCGTAAAGCTGGAGCTTAGGCCGACAGAAGTGGTGATTTTCGGCAATCCGAAGGTGGGAACCAAACTAATGCAGTGCTCACAAACGATGGCCATTGAACTGCCTCAGAAAGCCTTAATTTGGGAAGATGCTAATGGCGAGGTCTGGTTTTCCTACAATGATCCAGCCTATTTAAAGCAACGTCATGTTGTACAAGGCTGTGATAAAGTCTTCACTAAAATAGTCAATGTCCTGAACAAGTTAAGTAAGGCAGCTACGAAGAAATAAATATGAACTATCGGGGATCAGATCTGCTTGCCATTCCTCGGTGTTTGTGTGTAACAGGGTCTGATTTCCCTCCTTCCTCAAAATGTATACATCTTTCTGGAATAGGTATACGTGGTTTCCATTCAGCCTTTGTATCCTGATCTCATTCGAAAATTAGAGTGGGGTGAGAGCAATGAAATCTTCAAATTCTTCAAAAGTTATTTTGGTAACAGGCGTATCGTTAGGTATTGGTAAAGCCACGGCTGTACGTTTAATTCGTGATGGTCATATTGTCTATGGTGCCGCCCGACGTCTTTCAAAGATGCAGGGCCTGGTGGATCTAGGTGGTCATGCCATTGAGATGGAGTAGATATAATCACATAGCTCAAATTGTTTTAAGGCTTCTTTGCAAGCTACTTAGAGGCTGTGTCCAATTTATTAATAATTCACATTTCTATATTTGTTTCTCTTTTCATATCGGTGATAAGATCTTTTACCTTAAATTTGGCTAAGGGATTTAGCTGCATTTATCTTGCTTATACATACAGTTATGAGGTGGGGTAAATCTATCTGATTACAATAGGGATGTTAGTTTTTCTTCTGCTCTTCTTTATCCTTTTCTAGTCTCTAATTGTGTTTGTCAGTAGACGTTCTTTTAATGTGTTTCTTGTATTACATGTAATATTTGACAGTATTACATGTAATAAATATAGTGGTTACTATGAAAGCGAAATCTTCAGCATATTATCAACGTGAATACAGAAAGCGTCTGCGAGAGCAGGGGCTAGTTAAAAAGGAAGTGTGGATACTTCCAGAGCATACGAAACTGATGTCAGCTTATGAGAAAAGGCTGAGGACAAAATCTCTGGATTCGGATCTACAGGAATTTGATCAGGCGGGAGTAGGTGTTATGACTTTAAAAGCTGCAGAAAGTGGTGTGAATGTTTGGACAACTGAAAGCTTGTTGGATGCGTTAAGAAAAGAAGAGCTTGTTAAAGAAGGGGCTGCTCAAGTTGAGTTGATTGATGGAGTGGAGCCCACTTTGCTTATTGTTATGAAAGAGTACGGCGATCTTCCTATTTTTCTAACTATATCAGGAGAGCAAATCATTGCAGAGGCTGTTTTATGGTCTGTTGACGAGGTAAATGATTTAGCTGGTTTTAATGATGCAGTGCTTAGAACTCATAAGTATTTTCCGTTGTCCACGATAAGCCTAGATAAGCTTGGAGATGATGAAGAATACTATCAAATGTTTGGAGCACTGAGCTCAAGCTCGCTGTTAATGAATGTTCTATTTGAAATTGAAGTTTTGGCTAATAATGTTATTCAGGCAACAGAAGCTTATAGCGAATACCTTAAAGTGACGAAAGCAGCTAGTTAATTAGGGGGATGTTATGAATATTTGGGCAAAGATGATTACAGCACTACGGGGTGGGGTAAATGAAGCGGGGGAGGCTGTTGTGGATAGCCAAGCCCTCAGGATACTTGATCAAGAAGTAAGAGAGGCTTCTCAAGCTTTACAAGATTCAAAAAGCAGTCTTGCTGAAATTATGGCAAAACAAAAAGTTGCTGATGAAAAAGTTGGTAATTTACAGAAGCAAATCGAAGAGCATGAAGGTTACGCAATCAAAGCATTGGATCAGGGTGATGAAGCCTTAGCTCATGAGGTTGCTGAAAAAATCTCAGAACTAGAAACTCTAATTGTTCAAGAACAAGAATCTGCAGCTGGCTTTCGTTCGAGTGCTGATCAGATGCGCATGGCTATTAAGCAAACAGAGCGCAATTTAAAGCGCTTGAAGCAACAAGTAGATATGGTTAAAGCGACAGAAAATGTTCAGCGGGCTCAAGCGGCTGTGGCTGAAAGGCATAGTGGTTCCCAGTCAAAAATGCGCACAGCGATGGATTCTCTAGAGCGAATTAAGGAGAAACAAGCTTTGAAGTCCGCGCAAATGAGTGCTGCTAATGAGCTTGCTGAAGAAACTTCAGATAGTTCTTTAAAAGAAAAATTAGAGGCGGCAGGGATTACTTCGTCTAGTAATGCCAATCAAATCTTAGAGCGCCTGAAGCAAAAAAATAAATAGCTTTAATAGAAACAATGCTTAATTTACTAAGCATTTTAATTAAGGAGAGCAGAACGTATGTTTGCAGTATTTTTTACTGATGCAATGGATCCGTTTTATCTAAATGTAACGTCCTTTCCAACAGTTATATTTTCTGCAATGCTGATTTTCTGCATCTTCTTTTGGCTACTAGCGGTTATTGGTGTTGTCGACCTGGATTTTTTGGATGTTGATGTCCCTAATACCGACTATTCGATGAATGATGGTTTAAGTGGGGCCGGATTACTTGGCGGTTTGCTTATGCGTTTTAAGCTTGAAGGCGTCCCAATTCCCATCGTAATCACTCTTATTTCATTGATCGGATGGTTTATTTCTTACTATACGGTTCATTTCTTATTTCCGTACATTCCTGATGGTGTATTCAGGTTCCTAGCAGGGGTGCCAGTGTTCGCTGGTTCAATGTATTTGTCCGTTATTTCCACTGCTTTAATTGTTAAGCCGTTAAGACCCATTTTCAAAGGCGCAGATCAAGAGGTTCAAAAAAGTATCGTAGGTCAAGTAGCAATCGTGCGAACTTCTTTTGTCGACACTACTTTTGGGGAGGCTCGTTTGGAGGACGGAGGGGCCGGACTTATTGTTAAAGTTAGATCCTATAAAGAGGAAACCTTCACTTCTGGTGATCGTGTGGTGCTTCTGGAATTTAACGAAGAAAAACATGTTTATATGGTTATAGCAGAAAAAGATTTTATAAAAGACTGAAGGAAATTTAATTAAGGAGAATTAATATGGGAATTACACAATATTTGCCAAGTTTTATGGGGTTAGTGACATTTGTAGGGGTGTTGTTTCTTCTAGTGTTAGGGATGGCGATTTTCTTTAAAGCTTTTTATGTCAAAGTTGAGCAGGGTATAGCTCTGATTAAAAATGATCTTAGTCCTAAACCGAAAGTATTTTTTACAGGAACATGGATCATTCCTGTTATTCATAAGAAAGAATTAATGCGTATCTCATTGATAACGATGGAGGTTGATCGTCGTGGTAATGATGGGTTGATCTGTAAAGATAATATGCGTGCTGATATTACAGTTGCATTCTATTTGCGTGTAAATGAGACACCAGAAGATGTATTGAAAGTTGCAAAATCTCTTGGTGCGTATCGTGCGTCTGACCGAGATGCTGTTAATGAGCTTTTTAATGCAAAGTTTTCAGAGGCATTAAAAACAGTAGGTAAGCAGATTGAGTTTGTCAGCTTGTTCGAGAATCGCCAGGAATTTAGGGATAAAATTATCCAAGTTATTGGTGACGATCTAAACGGGTATGTTCTTGAAGATGTTGCAATTGATTATCTTGAGCAGACACCTAAGTCTGCTTTAGATCCGAATAATATTTTAGATGCGGAAGGTATTAAAAAGATTACCGAACTTACTGCAACTCAAAATATTAGAACAAATGTACTTGAGCAAGATGAAGCCTTAGCGATTAAGAAAAAGAATGTTGAAACCGTTGAAGCAATGCTTGAGCTAGAACGTCAGCAAGCTGATGCTGAAGAAAAGCAGAAGCGAGAAGTTGCGACTATAAAGGCGCGCGAAGAGGCGGAAATCAAAAAAGTTCAAGAAGAAGAGCGTAGGAAAGCAGAAGCGACGTCGATTCAAGTTGAGCAGGATCTGCAGGTTCAAATGGAGAACCAGAAGCGTGAGATTGAAGTGGCAGAGCAGAATCGCCAGCGTGCAGTAGCAATCGAAGAAGAGAAAGTAACACGTGCGCGTGATCTTGAAATTGTATCTCGTGAACGTGAAGTTGAACTTCAGAAGATCGAGGCTGAGAAAGCCGTTGAGATTGAGAAGAAGGAAATCGCCAATGTTATTCGTGAGCGTGTAGCGGTTGATAAAACAGTTGCGATCGAAGAAGAAAGAATCAAAGAGGTACGTGAAGTATCTGAAGCGGATCGTGCTAAGCAGACCCAAGTGCTTTCTGCTGAAGCGGAAGCAGAAGAGGAGAAAGTTAAGCAAGTAAAAGCAGCCGAAGCCGAGGAACTTGCTGCTAAGCATAAAGCGATAGAGATCACGACCATAGCTCAAGCCGAACTAGAAGCGGCTGCTAAAGAAGCAGACGCTAAAAAGAAGCTTGCTGAAGGTGTTCAAGCAGAGCGTGCAGCGCCAGGCATTGCTGATGCAAAAGTTCAGGAAGCTAAAGCTATCGCGCTTGAAAAAGAAGGTGTTGCTGAAGCTAACGTTATACGCGCTAAGGGTGACGCTGAAGCCGATGCATTGTTGGGTACAGGTAAAGCTGAGGCAGACGTTACTGCTGCACAAGGTGATGCGGAAGCGAAAGCTGCACGTGAACTTGGCTTGGCAGGTGCTGAAGTAACACGTGAGCAATTCAAGGCTGAAGCGGATGGCTTGGTAGAGAAGTTCGAAGCAATGAACACTATGAGCGAAGACGCACGAGAGCACGAAGAGTTCCGTATGAGCCTAGAGACAGCGCTGAAAGAAGCATTGGCGGCAATTGATGCTGGTAAGGACATCGCGCGTGAGAATGCTGAAGTCTTGGCTGTTGCGCTACAGAAAGCGAAGATCGACATCGTGGGTGGAGAAGATCACTTCTTCAACAACTTTGCGAAATCTCTATCCATTGGTAAGGCTGTCGATGGTCTAGCTGATAAGAGTGATACGATCTCGGCTTTGGTTAACCGTTTGATCGAAGGAAAGAAACCGACTGTTGTCGAGAATGAAGAAGCCTAATGTTTATTCGCCTGGTTTGAACTAACCGGTTAATAACGAGGGGCTGGGTACAGGCCTAGCTCCTTTAGATTTCTTTAAAAGGATGATGACATGGTTCAGAACGTCGAGAACGATGAGAGCATTGTAGATAATGCCGTAGCCGAAGGTGGTGCTTACGAGATCATTCGGAAGCGTCTGGTAGATCAAGGTGATCGACTTTATCAGGGTGCTAAGGGCTTAAACGAAGCGCGTTTAGAAGAATTTGGCAGCTCAGATATGAGTGTCACGGCGCGGGTTCGTGTTCGTACCGAGAATAACTGTATTGCTCGGGATATTGTTCAGGTAGGCGACCAACTCCTGTTTGGTTACAACGTCTTTATCGGCTTAAAGAAAGAGACGAAGATAGAAGATGTTTTTGCTCTGTTCAATACAGTTCAAACAGACTCTGGTATCGAACTAGAAGCAGCTAGCTATGACGGTTCTTTCCTAGCTGAAAGTAGCTTTGCAAATGATTTTGATGAGCTATATCGCTACTACAAGCACACTAAACTCGTTCAATTAAGAGTCAAAGACGGCAAGCTACTTGCTGGATTTCAAATTGGCGAAAGGCTTGAAGATATTCGTGTATTCCGCTGGAGCGTTTCCCCAGACGGAAAAGAGATCAAGTACATTGATAATCGTGGTGAGCGCGATATTCAATTGCCTTCACCTTATGATTTTGAGTGGATTACTACCTCTCGTGAAGACAGCGTAAATGGCCGACACCCACACATTAATATTCTAGATACCGTTTTCGTTGAGACCGTCGGTGGTGATCTAACCATTAAGATTGAAAACAACACTGAAGACGGATTAGGTATCTACCGTGAGCCTGTAGAAGATAAAACCCAATCTCTTGATGATGGGCAAATAGATTACGCTCAGGTTGGCAGCTTAATTCTTCTCAAAATCAGACCTTATCGCGAAGAAAATTGGCGATACCTGATTTTTAATACGATGACGCAAGATGTATTACGGGTCGATGCGATCGGGGAGTCTTGTGTCCAATTACCCGAAGATCACGGCATTATTTTCCCAGGAGGTTATTACCTTCAAACGGGTGAATTTAAAACCTTTGATGACGAAGTCGAAGGTCTCCAGTTTAAGCGTGTTTACCGTTCTCCAAATGGTGAAGATGTTCTTTACGTCTTTTATCAGCCGGAAGAGGGGATGGTAGGCCTATTCGCCTACAATATGATCGAAAAACAGCTCCAGAATCCCGTGTACGGCCATGGTTACGCTTTGGCCGAAGATGGACGGTTGGTGATTTTCTCAGCTGAGGCTGAGCCGACTCGCGTGCATCCAATGCAGGTTTGGAAGACTCCGTACGAGAGCGCCGAGTTTGCGAGTAAAGCGCCTCCAAGTCAGACGTTCTATGGTCGAATAGGGAATGCAGAGCTCGTTCGTGGCGTTTCTGATCTGTACAGCGTGTGCAGAATGATCGACAACCAGTCTGTTTCTTCTCGTCTTTATGAGGAACTTAGTAAGGCCGCGAGGAAAATCTTTGATGACCACTATTGGATATCAGAATCCGAAACCGGTTCTGAAACAAAAGAATTAGCAGGAATCATCAAGGAGATTTCGGATACATCAGAGCTCGTGATTGATGAATTCGAAAAGGTTGAAAGCATTCGCCAGCAGTCAGCTAAAACAATGGCTGAGGCTGAAGCAGCGCAAGAAGATTTGTTAATCGAAGTAAGACCCGACAATTGGGAAACGGCGGAACAGTATGTAGATGCATTAGGTAAGTTACGCAGACAGCGTGGACACCTAATTACAATCAAAGATCTGCGATACATCAATGTCGATCGCATCGACGAAATGGACGAAGCGCTTCAGGACGTCGAAGCGACATTAAGTGATCAGACTGTTGAGTTCCTGTCAGATGAACAAGCGCTTGATCCTTATATTGAGAAGATTGATCAGTTAAATACCGAGGTCGAAAAAGCGAATACAAATGCTTTGTTGGAGCCTCTGATTGAAACGATTGAAAACACCGCTTCAGGCTTGGATTTACTGTCTGAATTGATGGGCTCTTTGAAGGTTGATGATGCGACGGTTCGGACTCGCATTATCGATGCAATTTCTAACGTTTATTCAAAGTTAAATCAAAGCAAAGCATCAGCAAACTTAAAGCGTAAGAACTTGGGCTCCGAGGAAGCGATTGCTCAGTTTGGTGCGCAATTTAAGTTGTTCTCGCAAAGCATCACCAATGCTTTAGGGCTCGCGACGACACCTGAAAAATGTGATGAGCAATTGTCTCGCTTGTTAGTTCAGTTAGAAGAGCTGGAAAGTCAGTTTAGTGACTTTGATCAGTTCCTAACAGACATCATGGATAAGCGTGAAGAAATTTACGAATCCTTTGAGAGTCATAAGCAGCAGCTGCTCGATGAGCGTCAGCGTAAAGCTCAGACTATCAGTGATGCTGCTGGTCGGATTCTATCAAGTATTGAGAAACGCTCCCTGAAGTTTACAGAAGCGGATGAACTAAACACGTACTTCGCGTCTGATGCTCTCGTATTGAAGATAAGAGAGCTTGTTGAAGATCTACGAGGCTTAGATAGTGCTGTTAAAGCTGATGACATAGAGTCGCGCTTTAAGGCGATTAAAGAGCAAGCACTGCGTTCTTTGCGAGATAAGACAGACATTTATGAAGCTGGCGGCAATGTCATTAAGCTTGGTCCTCGCCATAAATTCTCAGTTAATACGCAAGAATTAGATCTAACGATTATTCCTCGTGACGGTGAATTGAATATTCATCTAACGGGCACGGACTATTTCGAACCAATCACCAGTGAAGCTCTTCTAGAGTTGAGAGATTACTGGGAAATGTCTTTGGAGTCTGAGACTCCGCAGGTTTATCGAGCAGAATACTTGGCGTTTCAAGTGCTTGATGCTGCAGAGAAAGAGTCTGATGGTTTCAGTCTTGAGCGCTTGCATTCGTCACTAAATGCCGAAGGTGAGCTGGAAAAAATAGTTCGTGAGTTTGCTGCTCCTCGCTATAAAGAAGGATACGAAAAGGGTGTGCATGACCACGATGCAACCCTGATTCTACAAGGCATTCTTCCAGCGTTGGCTCTTGCAGATTTATTGAAATTCGATCCTGGTGCGCGAGCACTTACGCAGACGTTCTGGGCACATGCTCAAGCATTGTTAGCGAAGCTAAAAGCTCATCCACAGAAGGACAAACTGAATGCGAGCGCACATACTGATGAAACTGCCTTGAAAGAAGCATTGCTGACCTGGCCCGAGCGAGCTCGGTCTGCAGTCCATATGCGATCTGTGTTTTCTAGCAGTAAAGCTTTGGTGCTTCTATCAGAAGAGATTCGATCTCATATCGGTTCGTTTGTTCAAAGACATCCAATCGATACCGATTCATTGACGATTGAACATGCAGCATCTTATTTGGTGGAAGAACTTGCTCGCGATCAAGTAGAGTTTGTCGGGAGTCAATACGCAATTGATTTAGTGGATGAGCTAAAGCGTACTTTGGATGACAAGACTTGGGATCAATACGCGATATCGCTCGATAAGCTAGATGGCTTGCCAAGTGAGCAGTGGAAACTAACGGAAGCATGGTTACATGCTCTTTTAGAAGACAAGTCGGGTGCCGATGAGGGTTCTAGCGGGTCTTCTAATAAAGCTTCTGGTATCGCGTCCGTAACGAATCGACTTCAACGTTATATTCCCGAAGCAATAGCACTGTTAAACGTTGGCGATAAAGTAAATCGCAGAACAAGTAGTGTAGATCTAGAACTTAAAATTGAAGGCTTGTTGGGAGATCATCGTTTAATTTCCAACCAGACCATCCACTTTGGCTTAGATGCTTTCCTTCAGAGATTGTCTCACCATCTCAATGTGGTAGTACCAAACTATCATCACTACTTAAAGGTCCGCCAGCAGGTTATCTCAGAAGAGCGCGACGCATTGCGTCTTGAAGAGTTTAAAGCGCGTCCGTTGAGTTCGTTTGTTCGAAACCGTCTAATTAACGAGTCCTATTTACCTTTAATCGGGGATAACCTCGCTAAGCAAATGGGAACGGTGGGCGAAAACAAACGTACCGATCTCATGGGGCTTCTCATGATGATCTCGCCTCCGGGTTACGGTAAAACAACCTTGATGGAATATGTGGCGAACCGTTTGGGTCTGATCTTTATGAAGATTAACTGTCCTTCACTGGGGCATGACGTTATGTCATTGGATCCTCAGCAAGCGCCCAATGCAACCGCTAGACAGGAGTTGGATAAGCTTAATTTGGCCTTAGAAATGGGCAATAACGTCATGCTGTATCTGGATGATATTCAGCATACCCATCCTGAGTTCTTACAGAAGTTCATTTCACTCTGTGATGGAACGCGTCGTATCGAAGGCGTTTGGAAAGGCAGAACCAAAACCTATGATATGCGTGGTCGTAAATTCTGCGTAGTTATGGCCGGTAACCCCTATACCGAATCAGGGGAAGCGTTCAAAGTACCGGACATGCTTGCCAACCGTGCTGATATCTACAACTTGGGTGATATTTTAGGTGGTATGGATGAGCAATTTGCGCTGAGTTATATCGAGAACTCAATGACCTCCAATAATGTGCTCGCGCCTCTCGCGGTGAGAGAAATGGATGACATCTATAAGTTGATCGATATGGCAAAAGGCAAGGATGTCGCCGCCACAGATTTGAGTCATCAATACAGTGGTGCTGAGATTAATGAGATCACAGAGATCTTGAAGAAGATGTTTGTGATTCAAGATGTTGTTCTCAAAATTAACAAGCAATACATCGCCTCTGCAGCACAAAACGATAAGTACCGAACGGAGCCTAGTTTTAAGCTTCAAGGTAGCTATCGTAATATGAATAAGATGGCGGAGAAACTCTCTGCTGTTATGAATGAAGATGAGCTGATGCAAATGATCCAAGACCACTATCTTGGGGAGGCGCAGTTATTAACTTCAGGGGCAGAAGACAATTTGCTTAAGCTTGCTGAGCTTCGGGGCAATATGACCGAAGAGCAGTCGAAGCGCTGGGAAGAAATCAAGCGTGACTTCTTGCGAAACAAAGCAATGGGCGGGAGTGACGGTGATGTGGGAGGTAAAGTCGTTGCTCAGTTGGCGGATCTCGTTGGTGGTGTTCAGGCATTAACCGAAGTTGTCAGCGACTCACAAAAGAAACCAGTTCAGGAAACTGACGAAAATAACCTTTTAGAGCCAGACAATCAGTTAGTAACCTTGATTAATAGTTTAAAAGAACACCAAACCAATGTTGAGATTATTAATAGGCCAATGCCGGGAATGGATAAGATCCTATCAACGTTAGCTGACACAATTCAGCATAGTTTGATACCGGTTATGAAAAGTATGTACCGTAAACTGGATATGGATGTTGGTACTCATAATGCGTTAAAAGCTGTATCAGATAAGTTAAGAACAATAGAGCAAACCGTAGGTTTAGTGCAGGTAGAAACACAGGCTAAGTTGAAGAAAGATAAGGAATAAAATACGTTTGGTTTCTTCGTTCGTCTGGATCAGGATCAAATTATTAGTGGCTTTGGCGATATTATTAATATCAGTCTTTGCTGCTAATAATTTGTTTAATGGTGCTCTTTCTCAATTTGGTGTTATTCCAAGGTCTTTTTCGCATTGGTATCACATTTTATTAGCCCCTTTTATCCATGAAGACTTATATCATCTAACAAATAATTTGATTGGATTGATGATATTTAGCTCTATAAGTTTACTCAGACCAATATCGCTTTTCTTAAAGTCTAGTCTTTTTATTATTGTTATTTCTGGCATGTTAATGTGGCTTTTTGCTCGAGATGGCGTACATATTGGAGCAAGTGGCTGGATATTTGGTTTATGGAGTTTTGCGATTATTTTAGGTTGGTTTGACCGTCGGATTATGAATTTATCATTGAGCTGTGTTGTTTTGTTCTTGTATGGCAGCATGATTTTTGGCGTATTTCCAATTGATTCAAAAGTATCGTTTGAGGCCCATTTATTTGGTGCCTTGTCTGGCGGCTTGTTCGCGTTTATCTATGCGCGTTTTATGCAACGTAGTTAAATCATTTATAGGGAAATAGGCAGATTTATGTGGAGTTGGTTATTTACTTGGTTTAAACGTTTATTTGGTATTAAGCCGATGCGTCAAACGATTCATTGGCGGCCGGAATGGAGCTCCTATCTGAATCAGAATGTTGCTTTTTACCGCACATTAGATGTAAGTGATAAATCATTGTTTGAGGAGCGCGCTAGATTATTTCTTGAGACTACAGTGGTTGATGCAGGACAATTTAAAGTCACTGATGAAGATCGACTTTTGGTTGCTTCAAGTGCGGTTATCCCTGTTTGGGGGTTCCCAAACTGGCATTATTTCAATGTTCGAGAAGTTTATTTGTTACCCGCTTCATTTAATGAAAGGTTCGAGTGCGGCCAGCCTGACTCCTTGATTACGGGTATGGTTGGAAATGGTCCTATGTCAGGTAAGCTGGCGTTGAGTAGGCCTGCCTTACATCAGGGATTTAAAAATAGTAAAGATAAACAAAATGTAGGTATTCATGAGTTTGTTCATCTAGTAGATATGGCTGATGGTGATTGTGATGGATTTCCCGAGCGATTGAAAAAATTTTGCTATTCGATTCCTTGGTTCGAACTCGTTGAGCAGAAGATTTCTGCAATTGAGAATAAGCAGAGTAACATTCGTCAGTACGGGGCTACAAACAAAGCTGAATTCTTGGCCGTGGTTTCTGAGTATTTTTTTGAACGGCCTAAGATGTTGAAACAAAAACATCCCCAACTTTATCAAGCTTTAACTGATTTCTATCAGCAGGATGTTATGCATATAGCTACAGATATAAAGCCTAAAAGAAAAGCTCCATGTCCATGTGGGAGTGGTAAGCGCTATAAGCATTGTTGTTTACCAGAAAAATAATAAGGAAACACATATGAAATGTCCTCAGTGTAAAGGGTATTCTCTTGAGCCAAAGGAATTGGAACCTGGATTAGTTGCCGGTGCATGCGATAAATGCGATGGAACTCTAATATCTTTAATGAATTATCGCTATTGGGCTGATCAGCTTATTCCGTCAGATTCTGGTCGGGAGCCGCAAGTTTCAGATCAGGTACTTCTAGGTGAAAATGAAATCAAAGAAGTAGAAGATACTAGTCAAGCTCAAGTGTGTCCCAAATGTTCGAAGTTAATGACTAAATTCCAAATCGGTCTTATGACATCTAATCGGATAGATATGTGTAACAACTGTGACGAAGCATGGTTAGATAAGGGTGAGTGGAAATTACTGAAACAATTAGATCTGGCTGAGAAGTTACCAAAAATATTTACAGAAGCCTGGCAACGGAATATTCGTTTGCAGCGCCAAGCCATACTTCAAAAAGAGCGATATAGTGCCTTACTTGGAGAAGAGGATTTTGAAAAACTGGATGAATTTAAACAGTGGCTGGTTAAGCATCCAGAAAGAGAGCAGATGAAGCAATATCTCATTGCGTATTCGAGCAACTCTGATCTATGCAATAGTTAGGACTCCAAGAGTTCTTGTTGCAGCTTATCTAAGGTTGCCAGTGCTTGCGCAAAATCAAATTGATTAATGTGCTCTGCAAGCGATTGAACAAGTTCTGGCAATCTACCATTCAGGCAGCGCTTCAGTTCGGGAATGCTTTGTTCAGCTTTGCTGTGACCTTCCGTTAAACGGGTTCTTAGTGTTTCTATAATTTGAGAAAGTTGCCCCTGATCGATGGGATTTTCTGAATCTGAAGCCGCTGTTTTTTCTTTCTCTTCTTCTGTTAATTTCAAGTCTTTAATATCCTTTAACACGAGGCTTAAAGCGTTTAGGAAGTCGTTTACCTGATCAGGTTGAGGGAGTCCTTCTTTCAGCTCGGCTTCCAGCTCACGACTGGTTTGGCTTAGATGCAACGCCCCAATATTGCCTGAGATTCCGATCATGCTGTGAACGGTTTTATAGGCGGCTTCAATGTCTTTGTCTGCTATGTATTGTTCGAGATTTGAAGCTATATCTTTGTTGTGTTGGTAGAAATCATTCAGCAGAGAAAGGTAGAGCTCCATCTTATTGGCTGCCAGGCTTAAACCATACTCTGTATCGATAGAGGGTAGGTTGAGTTCATAGCTTTCGGTATTATTTTCAGCGTTTTTCGGTGGATGGGAACTCATGGCTTCGGATGGTTTAGCTTCTATCCACTGGGTCAAAACAGCTTGCAGTTCGGGGATTAAAATGGGTTTGCTTAAGTGTCCGTTCATGCCTGCATTGAGGCATTTATCTTGATCACTTTTCAAAGCATGGGCAGTCATCGCAACAATAGGTACATTGGATAAGTATTCGGAGTCGACGCGCTCTCGAATCATTTTGGTGGCTTCAAAGCCATCCATGTCGGGCATTTGTATGTCCATCAAGATAAGATCGTATTGATCGTCTTCTGCTTTTCTGACGCCTTCAAGACCGTTATCTGCGACGTCGACCATAAGTCCGTATTCTTTTAAAAGTTCTACGACGACCTGTTGGTTAATCGGATGATCTTCCACCACCAAAACTTTTCCGCCTGAAAGGTTTAGCGTTTGATTAATAATGTCATGGCTGGCGTCCTGAGTTTTCGAATTTTGATCGATTGATAAGGCTCGGTTAACCGCACTGACCAGCTTGGCAGGTGTCAGTGGTTTCAGCAGAAAGTCCTGAAGCAGCGCTTGAACGTCTTTACCTATGATGGCTCGTTGATCGTTGCCGCTGACCATCAAGATCGAAGGCAGAGCTGTCTGCATTCTTCGTTTAATTTCACGAATGCAGGCCACGCCGTCCATGCCTGGCATTTTCCAATCCATAATAATCAAATCGTACTGTGCATCAGGTAACTCATTGGTTTTATTTAGATGCTCAAGGGCTTCGATGCCTGAATGGAGTTGGGTGACTTCCATACCGAGTTGATGAAGAAGGTCGCCAATGATTTCGAGAGCCGTGTCGTCATCGTCCACAATCAGAACACGTTTACCTTCAATACTTCGACCTTCCGAACATAAGGTGAGGTCTTGTTCTTGAATATCAAAGTCCAGTTCAAAGCTAAAGCTGCTGCCTTTGTTCGGTGTGCTGGTGACGGATATCTCGCCACCCATTAATTCGACCAATTCTTTGGTGATGGACATGCCCAAACCGGTTCCGCCATATTTACGTGTTGTCGAACCATCGACCTGAGTAAAGGCACGAAACAGTTTTTTCAGGCCGGTTTCGTTCATGCCAATCCCAGAGTCTTTAACATTGAATCTTAAACAGACAGATTTTTTGTTCTTGCTTAGCATCTCAATGGTGAGTCTAACTTCTCCGCGTTGGGTAAATTTCACCGCATTGCTGAGCAGATTGACCAGTACTTGATTAAGTCGAAGTGAATCTCCAACGATCATGAGCGGCATATCAACGGGGTACTTCACAAATAAATGAAGTCCGGATGAGTCCGAAAATTCTCGAATGATGTCACTGACATCTTCTAATAGATTGTCGATTCTGAAAGGGTGTTCATCGATGATCAAATAGCCAGCTTCAATCTTAGAAAAGTCCAGAATATTGTTGATCAATGACAGTAGGTTGGAGGAGGAACGGCTGATTTTTTCAAGGTAATCTACTTGTTTTGGTGAGAGCTCAGTTTGTAAGGCCAGGTGACTCAAACCAATAATGGCGTTCATAGGCGTTCGAATTTCATGAGACATGTTAGCGAGAAATTCTGACTTGGTTTTGTTTGCTTTTTCGGCCTCTTGCTTGGCTTCCAGAAGGGCGTGGGTACGTTCTTCGACTTTCTTTTCCAGTGCTCTGTTGGACTCCTCGATGATGCGCTGTTCTGCGCTACGACGCTCATTTTGTTCTTTCATCGCCTGTTTTTGAGCCGATAATCGTTCTTCCCTTTCTTCATAGAGACGAACTGCGAGGGCCAGGGTCATAACAATGGATTCGAGAGCAGCGCCCATTTGTTGGCCCCACTCGATCATGACGGTCGAGCTGAATACGCCAAAATGTTCCAGGGCGGATAGGCCTGTGGTGACGAGAAGAGAAGACCAGGCAAGGGTGTAATAGCCTGAGTATTTACATCCCCGATACCAGAGGTAAGGACCGACAAAAAACAAAATCAATGAGCTGGGGATCAGTAATAAGGCGTTGATTTGTGTCGAGGTGGAATAGTCGAGAGCAAAACTACAGAATAAAGCAAATCCACCCATCCAGCATACCGAGGTTACCAGAGTATTCATCAGTGGGCTGTATCGCGAGATCGTCAGAAAGGATTTGGCGAATAACGACGAAAGTAGTATGAATAAGGGGACAGAGACGGAAAACAGGACGTGATGAAAGCCGGGATTGTCCGGGAAAATATACAGAATAGAAATGCCACGAAAAGGTAGGAAGAAGCTACAAAACGCTAAGGCAAGCAGTGCGTAGTAAAGGTAGGCAATTTCTCTGAGTGTGATGTAGACAAAAAAGTTAAAGGTGAAAATAACAAACATAATGCCAAAATAGAGGCCGTGCAGTCCCCTGTTCTCAGCCTCCTGAATCAAATACTCATCACGATTCCAGAGACTCATTGGGATATTGATGGTGCCTTCTGAAGCAATTCTCAGGAAAATCTCGGTTTCTTCCTGGGCCAACAGATCAATGGGAAAGGCGAAGTACCTGCTGGTCAGTGGTCGAGAATCTTTAGGGAAAATGTCGCCCGTAGTAAAACGGGAATGAATTCCCTGAGCACTGAGTCGGTAGAAGTCTATGCGATCTAGCATCGGATAGGAGATAGAGAGCACTTCCTGAAGTATCTCATCCGATGCGTTTTTCACCTTAAATTTTACCCAATATGCAGAATCGCTGAATCCGTAAACGGCATAGTCACCGGAGACCGGTGTCCAAGCATCGTCACTTTTTAGAATGAGATCATTTAGTAACAGTTGATTGCTCGGGTCTTCGTAGATAAGTGCCTGAACGATATGAGCTTGATCTATGGTTTCTTGAGAACGATTGATGATGTTTTCATAGGAAGAGTTGTCAATCGCCTGCTTTTCAAGGGCTTGTTTTTCAAAAGCTAAGGTATCGAAACTTAATACCAGGAATAACAGATACGTTAAGGCTTGCTTCATAGCGTTAACCTGCATTCATATCAGAAGCAAATTCTGTTTCTACCGCTTTCTTTCGCCTGGTAGAGCTTTTCATCGGCTGCGGCAATCAATGACTCGGGTTCAAAGGTCGTACCGGGAGTAGGACTGGCAAGGCCTAAACTGATGCTGATTTGTATGTTCTCATGAGGGGCGGAAAAGGAAATTTCAGCCACACTTTCTCTCATTCGTTCGGCAATCTCATAGGCACCTTGCTGATCTGTTGCAGGCAAAAGGGCTATAAATTCTTCGCCTCCATAGCGGGCTACCAAGTCGGTTGATCGGGTAATCGCGCGTTTGAGTTCCATGGCCACTCTTTGAAGACATTCATCGCCAAATTGATGACCTTCGGAATCGTTTATTTGCTTAAAGTGATCAATGTCGATCATGATCAGGGAAAGAGGAGTTTGAGTACGAGAGGCTGATCGGCACTCGTATTCCAGTGTGTCATTAAACAAACGACGGTTTGGAATGTTGGTTAATGGGTCTGTGACATTCAATTTTAGGAGAATGTCTCGTTGTTTT
>Ga0255768_10001344_pt1 | contig 25299 bp, 19 predicted proteins | sample 071ome_33_FD_179983 | JGI IMG/M metagenome (GOLD analysis project Ga0255768, IMG submission 179983) | Coastal salt marsh microbial communities from the Groves Creek Marsh, Skidaway Island, Georgia - 071412AT metaG (version 2) | ecosystem: Environmental > Aquatic > Marine > Intertidal zone >...
GCTTGGTTCCCAGAGCAAGGTGATTTATCTGTCGCCTCAGGGTGAAACCCTGACGCAAAACAAGGCAGAAGCACTGGCCAAAGAAGAGAGTTTGATCTTCTTAGCTGGCCGCTACGAAGGCATAGATGAGCGTTTGATTCAAACGCAGGTCGACGAGGAGATATCCATCGGCGATTATGTTCTGAGTGGTGGTGAGTTAGCGGCCATGGTGGTAATGGACAGTGTGATCCGATTACGACCTGAGGTGCTAGGGCATGATCAAAGTGCCGTTGAGGATTCGTTCGTTGACGGCTTGTTGGACTGTCCTCACTACACTCGGCCTGAAGTCTATGAAGACATGAAGGTACCGGATGTATTGCTTAGTGGTGATCACAAGAAAATTGAACGATGGCGCTTGAAGCAGGCGCTAGGACGGACTTGGCAACGTAGGCCAGATCTGTTGGCAGAAAGGCCGCTCAATGATGAAGAGCAAGCCCTTCTGCAAGAGTTTAAACGTGATGTTCAAGATCCCAGTGATACTTGAACCTATCCGTAACATTTAGGAGCTAGTCATGAGCAGCAAAAACAAAATCATTCAGGCCATTGAGGCTGCACAGTTAAAAGCTGACGTACCTTCTTTCGGTGCCGGTGATACTGTTGTAGTACAAGTTAAGGTTAAAGAAGGTAACCGTGAGCGTCTTCAGGCATATGAAGGTGTGGTTATCGGTAAGCGTAACCGTGGTCTTAACTCTGCATTCACCGTTCGTAAGATTTCTAACGGCGTGGGTGTTGAGCGTACTTTCCAAACTCACTCTCCGCTAATTGACAGCATCACTGTTAAGCGTCGCGGTGACGTACGTAAAGCGAAGCTTTACTATCTACGTGAGCGTTCTGGTAAGTCTGCACGTATCAAAGAGAAGTTGGTTACTAAGTAATTCGTTACTTAGTCTGATGACTCACAGAAAAGCTCGCTTCGGCGGGCTTTTTTTATTTCAGGCCCCCCTATTTGAAAAAGGCAACTATTGCCTGAGCATGGCTGGGGGATTGTCATAAAAATGGTGTGTCTGAGGCCTATACTAACCTCACTTGGTCTGTTTTTGGCCCAATTTAACGCTGGAACTTTCAGTGAGATCAGTGTTCTAATTCCGTTAACGGACGAATTTAGGAAATAACATGTTAAATCACCTTAAAACCTTGGCTGTTTCTGCGGTAGGCCTGTTAGTGGCAAGCCAAGTGTCGGCACAAGAATCCATCGAAGAGACCATTAGCAAGGCCCTGCAGGCTGCCCAGCCAGGTTTGGTGGTGCAAAGTGCTAATCAAGTGCCGGGCCAAGATCTTTATGAGGTTGAGTTAATGTCTGGTGATATTCTGTACAGCACACCAGATGGTCAATACTTCGTTTACGGTTCGTTGTTTCATGCGAACGAGACTGGGCTTGAAAATATCACTGCAAAGCGCCACGACGAGAAGCGCAAAGCACTTCTGGCGGATTTAAAAGCGGATGACATGGTGGTGTTTCCAGCAAATAAGGATCAGAAAGCGGTCATCACCGTGTTTACCGATGTGGACTGTGGCTACTGCCGTAAACTCCATCGTGAGGTACCGCGCTTAAACGAGTTGGGGGTTACGGTACGATACTTAGCCTACCCTCGAGCCGGTGTATTCGCTGATCAGGCCCGTACTAAGTACACAGGGTCGTATAAAAAGCTGAAAAGTGTGTGGTGCGATGAAGATCGAGCAGCAGCAATGACAAAAGCTAAGGCTACTGGCTTTATTAAGGAAAATTTGGACTGCAAAGCGCCCATCGAAGCGCACCTTGAATTGGGTGGCCACTTCGGTGTTCGTGGCACGCCAGCCATTGTGACAGAGTCTGGTGAGCTGATCCCAGGTTATATGGAAGCCGATGAATTGGCGAAGAAGCTGGGTATCGATAATCAAAATATCCGATAAAACCTAAAAGGCGACCTAGGGTCGCCTTTTTCTTGATTATTGACCCAAAATTACTCACCTCGTTGCCCTGCGCAAATCCGGTTAATTGTGGAAATCCCAGTGGATTCCCGCCTATCCCTATCTCCCGTTAGTCCTCTTTTTGTGCTACATTTAGCCCCCAATTTTTTTTGCACCTGAAAAACAACAATATCAGGGCTTGTGACCGTTCGGAGAGTCTGTTTTGAAACCAGTTAGAGTCGGCATATGTGGATTCGGTACCGTGGGTGGCGGTACTTTCAATGTTCTAACACAGAATGCAGAGCAAATTGCTCGCCGTGCAGGTTGCGAAATTATTATTGAGCAAGTTGGGGCTCGTCGTGAGAACCCAGCTTGCGATACCAGTGGCATCAACATGACGGCAGATATATTTGAGGTCGCCCGCAACCCTAATGTTGACATCTTGGTTGAGTTGATTGGCGGCTATGACGTGGCCAAAGAGCTGGTACTTGAGGCTATCAAGCAGGGTAAGCACGTAGTTACTGCGAATAAGGCTTTGATCGCCGTTCATGGGGCAGAGATCTTTGCCGCTGCGAAAGAAGCCGGGGTGACCGTGGGGTACGAGGCGGGTGTTGCTGGCGGTATTCCAGTGATTAAAGCCATTCGTGAGGGGCTGGCGGCGAACGATATCCAGCGCGTAGCGGGTATTATTAACGGTACAGGTAACTTTATTCTGACCGAAATGCGCGATAAAGGACGCGACTTCGCTGATGTATTAGCGGAAGCTCAGGCGCTAGGTTACGCAGAAGCGGATCCGACATTTGATGTTGAGGGTATCGACGCAGCCCACAAACTGACCATTCTATCTTCAATCGCCTATGGTATCCCTTTGCAGTTTGATAACTGTTTCACCGAAGGTATCAGCAAAATTACCCGTGAAGATGTGAACTATGCTGAGGAACTAGGCTACCGTATTAAGCACCTTGGTGTGAGCGCCCGTACAGACTCAGGTATTGATTTACGCGTCCATCCAACCCTTATTCCTGAGCAACACTTAATCGCCAAAGTAGATGGTGTGATGAACGCGGTTGCTGTGAAAGGCAATGCTGTGAACGATACGCTGTTCTGTGGACCTGGTGCTGGTGCTGGCCCAACTGCTTCAGCCGTCGTGGCGGACATTGTGGATATTGCTCGTGGTATCGAAGTAGCTCCGCTCGCTCACACTGAGCTAGACAACGTAAAAGTCTTGCCGATCGATGAAGTGGAAACAGGGTATTACATTCGTATGCAAGCCCTTGATAAAGCGGGCGTAATGGCTCGTGTCGCCAGTATTTTAAGCAACAATGGCATTAACATTGAAGCCATTATTCAGAAAGAACCAGCAGAAGATGAAATTCTTGTTCCGGTGATTATGCTAACCCACAAGGTAAAAGAAAAAGTCATGAATCAAGCCATTGCTGAAATCGAAAGCTCTGGTGATATCAATGGCAGTGTCACGAAGATCAGAGTTGAACAACTTTCTTAATAGCACCGGTATTTAATTTAATTGGGCCGCACTTGGCAGCGGCACACGGAAAAACGATCATGATGAAATATATTTCTACTCGTGGACAAGCTCCAGAGCTGACGTTTGAAGACGTATTACTCACAGGGTTAGCGGAAGACGGTGGTCTTTACGTACCAAAAGAGGTTCCACAATATTCATTGGAAGAAATTGCGGCTTGGCGTGATCTTCCCTACGCCGAATTGGCGCACAAAATCATTTACCCATTCGTTGAAGGGTGCGTTGAGAGTGCCGATCTTAAAACCATTTTGGAAGAGGTCTATGGTAGCTTTGGTCACAAAGCGGTAGCACCTCTTCAGCAAATAGATCACAACGAATATGTTTTAGAGCTATTCCACGGACCAACGTTAGCGTTTAAAGACTTTGCGCTTCAAACGTTAGGGCGTCTTCTTGATTACGTATTAGAGCGTCGTCATGAAAAGGTTGTCATCATGGGTGCGACTTCTGGTGATACCGGTTCTGCTGCTATCGAAGGCACCAAAGCATGTCGAAATGTTGATATCTTCATTTTGCATCCGCATGGAAAAGTATCTGAAGTTCAACGTCGTCAGATGACAACGGTGAAAGGCGATAACATTTATAATATCGCTATTGAAGGGAACTTCGACCAAGCGCAAGACATGGTTAAAGCGAGCTTTGGTGACCAAGCGTTCTTAAAGGGCGAACGTAAACTGGTTGCCGTGAACAGCATTAACTGGGCGCGTATCATGTCTCAGATTGTTTACTACTTCTATTCAGCTTTGAATTTAGGTGGGCCTATTCGTCCAATGGCGTATTCTGTGCCAACGGGTAATTTTGGTGACATCTTCGCAGGTTACATGGCCAAGAAAATGGGTCTGCCTATCGAACAGTTGGTGATTGCGACAAACAGCAATGACGTACTTCATCGTCTGATGAGCAAAAACCAATATGAAGTGCACCCTCTTCAGCACACGATTACACCATCGATGGACATTGCGGTGTCTTCGAACTTTGAGCGCTTGTTGTTTGATCTTTATGATCGTGATGGTGCCCAGCTAGCAGAGTTGATGGGCCGTATGAATGCTAAGAAAGATGTGGTGTCTCTTGGCGAAAGCAAACTGGCTAAGGCCCGTGAGCTATTTGATAGTTACGCATGCGATGAAGATACGACCGTGAAGACCATGCAAGAAGTGTATGAAGAAACAGGCTACCTTCTCGATCCTCATACAGCAATCGGCGTCAAAGCCGCTCGTGAAACCCGTCGCAATAAAGCCATTCCTATGGTGACTTTGGGTACCGCTCATCCTGTGAAATTTGAGGAAGCGGTTCAGCGTGCGGGCTTTACCATGCCGTCGTTACCACATCATTTGACGGACCTTATGGAGCGTGAAGAGCGTTTGAATGTATTGCCAGCTGACTTAGAAAAAGTGCAAGCGTTTATGGCTGAAAATACGTTTAAGTAATCTAAAGTGCCTTCGAAAAACGCTTCTTGCTGTCGTGAGTAAGAAGCGTTTTTTTATGTCTTTAAAATGGATATTGTAGATATCTATTCATCGAAGTGCAGAACGCCCAAACATACTACGGATCTACTTATGACGATTAAAATCACGCGTCGAGATATAAACACAAAACTGCCTTTGATTGAGCGCATATTAGATAGTCGAGGTTTAAATCAAGATAAGCTGGATTTTTCTTTAAAAGGGCTTCAATCGTTTGCTTCGCTCAAGGACATTGATCGGGCTTGTGATCTATTATCGGGTGCGATTCGGCATCATAAGCGAATCTTAATCGTTGGCGATTTTGATGCAGACGGTGCCACCAGCACTGCGTTGGCTGTGGATTGTTTGAGACATATGGGCGCGAGCTGGGTGCACTATTTGGTGCCTAATCGATTCGAGTATGGCTATGGCCTATCACCAGCCATTGCACAATTAGCTTATGATGAGTTTAAACCTGATTTACTCATCACCGTGGACAATGGCATATCAAGCTTTGAAGGCGTCGCCGCGGCAAAAGCGCTGGGTATGCAGGTCTTGGTCACGGACCACCACCTAGCAGCTGATGGACTCCCAGACGCAGATGCCATCGTTAATCCTAATCAACCGGGGTGTCTCTTCCCGTCAAAGTCTGCGTGCGGTTGTGCCGTCATTTTTTACGTATTGTGTGCTTTGCGAGCTAGGTTGATTCAGCAGGGAGTCGTAGCAGAACAGTTACCCAACATGGGTAATTATTTAGATCTTGTGGCGTTGGCATCTGTCGCGGATGTGGTGCCGTTAGATGAAAACAATCGAATTTTGGTGGAGCAGGGTCTGCGCCGTATCCGCAGTGGCTTCGCTCGGCCTGGTATTCAAGCTCTATTAACGGTGTCTCAGAAGGATCATCGATTTCTCACCAGCAAAGATTTTGGCTTTGCTTTAGGGCCGCGACTAAACGCAGCAGGTCGTATGGATGACATGAGTATTGGTATCGAGTGTTTGCTATCCCGTGATTCAAATCAAGCTCAGAGTGCCGCGGAATTGCTTGAAGAACTAAATCAATCTCGAAAGCAGGTTGAAGCCGGTATGCAGGCGCAAGCTTTATTATTACTAGAGAGAGTGCCGATCCAGCAACGCGACCACGCCAGTACGCTTTGTTTATATCAGCCTCAATGGCATCAAGGGGTGATAGGCCTACTGGCATCTAGATTAAAAGAGAAATATTACCGGCCTGTGATTGTGTTTGCGCCAGCTCAAGAAGGTGAGGACCACGATGATGCTGAACTAAAGGGCAGTGGGCGTTCGATTCCAGGGTTTCACTTGAGAGATGCTTTGGATCTAGTGGCTAAACGGATTCCCCATGTGTTGCAGAAGTTTGGGGGGCATGCAATGGCGGCGGGCTTATCAATTGAACGCAAGCACCTTGATACTTTTGTAGCGTGTTTCGAAGAGGTAGCGCAGGCCTTAATCGATGATGAAATGCTTGTGAATGAAGTGCATACCGATGGCATGCCTGCGCCTAATGAATTCACGATCAATATGGCAAGACAATTACGCTTAGTGGCACCTTGGGGGCAGCAGTTTCCAGAGCCCATTTTCGATGGAGAGTTTCAGGTATTAAATGGACGGCTGCTTGGTGCAGAGAAAAATCACTTAAAATTGACATTGGGTGTGCCCAATTCGGCGATTTCATTGGATGGTATTTTGTTCGGAATTGACCGCCATGGTTTGAATGGTCAAACGCTTCTAAACGCTCGCACTGTGCACATTGTCTTCGAAATGGACGTCAACGAGTTTAGAGGTCATGAGTCGGTGCAACTGATCATTCGCCATCTAAGTGTTCTAGGGTAAACCTTTCTGGAGAATTGACACAACCTCACCTAGTCTAAGTACATGAAGATCTTAATTTGTACCAAGCTAGACTTAACCAGCTGTGTGGCAACCAATGAGCTGCTTAGCCAATTACGTGACGATGGTCATGAGTGGTGGGTCGTGTTATCTGATAAAGTCAATGAAGGCGAACGGGGTGTGCCTAGCCAGTTTGACTTGGCCTTTTACGAGCGGGATAACTTCTTATTATGGAGTGAATCTAGAAGGGATTCGCAAGGCCAATACTTACCGTTTCACCTGCTTTATACCCGCTACGATACTCATGTTGAAACCCTAAAGGATGTAAATACAGATACGCGCTTTTTACATCGGCTGGCTAAGTGGGGGCCTGATGTGATTCTTTCGATTCGTTACAATTATATCTTTCGTCAACCTTTGATTGATCTCGCCAAGAAAACCGTCCTGAATTTACATCCTGGAAAGTTGCCTGAATACGCTGGTTTTTTCGCGCCATTTTGGAGTATAAAACAGGGTGAATCTTTTCTTACATGTACATTGCACTCAATTGAAAACGAGCAGTTAGATAGTGGCGATGTTGTTGGTGAGGCGCGTATGGAGGTGGAGCCTGACAGAAGTGTCATGTGGCATTTTACCGAGCTTTATCGTCAGGGTATTCCTGTTCTTGCCGGTGTTTTAAGGAATTTGCATTCTCATATTAACGTGGTGGCGAAGGTACAAAACTTAGATCAGCGGCAACTGTTCTCTCATCCTGCCGTCTCTGATATGAAGGCGTTTGAACGTGGGGGAGGCAGAATGGTGCTACATGAAGACTACTTAGAGTGGTGTCGTCGCTTTCTCGAACCATAAAAAAACCGCCATAAGGCGGTTTTTTTATATCTGCTACGAAGCTTACTTTTTATCGTATGCTGCGATGCCGCCGATGATGGCGCGACGAGCTTCATCAGCGTCGCCCCAGCCTTCAACTTTAACCCACTTACCGGTTTCAAGATCTTTGTAGTTCTCGAAGAAGTGAGAGATTTGATCTTTTAGAAGCTGAGGTACGTCGTTGATGTCTTTGATGTCATCGTACATTTTAGTCAGCTTGGTGTGAGGCACTGCTAGAAGCTTGGCGTCTTCACCGGCTTCGTCGGTCATGTTTAGCACGCCAACTGGGCGACAACGGATCACAGAACCCGCCTGTACAGGATATGGAGTAATAACCAAAACGTCTAACGCATCGCCATCATCTGCTAGGGTGTTGTTGATGAAGCCGTAGTTGCATGGGTAGAACATAGGCGTTGCCATGAAGCGGTCAACCATTAACGCACCGCCCATGTCTTTATCAATTTCGTACTTGATTGGGCTTGAGTTCGCAGGGATTTCGATGGCTACATAGATGTCATCTGGTGCGTCTTTGCCAACAGGGATTTGGTCAAAACTCATGATCTATCCTTCACAATTTATAGGGGTTGTAAAATTAGGAACCGGATTATACCGAGGAGTCCCCCGTAAGGCTAGACTGCACGAAGCCCGGAGGGGGCAAGGTCACCAGCCTTACACCGCTCGGGCAAAGTCACTAGCGGCTGTTGGCGATGATATCTTTAATCTCGGGTACACAGCTACCGCAGTTGGTACCTGCCTTGAGAGCTTCACCCACGTGCGTCGGGGTGCAACAACCCGACCTAACCGCTTTCTCAATGGTTTTCTCACCGACACTAAAGCAGGCACATACAATCCTCCCAATGTCTTCGCCCGCTGGGGCAAAACCGCTGAGCAGCGCCTGACGGGCGCGGACGGACAATGGCTCTCCGTTAAACTGGCTCGCCAACCAAGTACGCTCAGGTAGGCTTAGGTCGTTGGATAGCATGGCTACAGCAGTGAGGGCACCAGCTTGATCTAAATAGGCTAAGCGGTATATTCCACTGTTAGCATCCTCGTAGAACAAAGTTTGTCCTTTTTCCTTTGGCGAACCCAGCATGGCTTTTAGGGTATCCAGAGGGCTGCTGAGAGTTTGTTCAAAGGCCAGTTCGTAACGGCCATGGCCATTCCCTTTGGCGAATACCCAATAACCAGCCTCGGAGGTATCTACGGCGTGTTGGCTTAACACGAAGCCATAGTGTTTCACGCGCAAGCCCGTCACTTGAATCGGCGTGTGCTTGCTTTCGGGTTGCTTGGAAAATGGGTCTACCACTGGGTTTACGGTGGCGTTGATTCGGCCGGTTTTGCTAAGCACATCTGTCCAGTGCATGGGCGCGAAGACATGGCCGGGTTTTGACAATTGGTTGACCACCAGACGCCCAGTCATGGTTCCCCATTCACTTTGCACTGTCACCAGTTGCCCATTTATAAGCTGGCGTACCCTTGCATCTTGCTCGTTCATTTCCACAAAAGGTTCGGCAATGTGCTGATTTAACTGTGGGGCGAGTGCCGTTCGTGTCATGGTGTGCCACTGGTCACGAATTCGGCCGGTGTTTAATCGTAGTGGGAAGGTTTCACTGGGAATATTGGCGGGAAGCTTAGGTTCAATGGCCAGTAGGCGGCCTTTACGATTCGGAGTGAAGAAATCCCCTTGGGCAAAGAAACGGGCTTTGCCATTTGGGTTAGCCTTATTCACCGGCCATTGAATCGGCGTGAGCGCTTCGTATTCTTCGTCCGAAAGATTGGCAAGACCTGATATATCAAAATCCCGAAGGCGCTGTTCAGAATTGTTTTCAAATCCAGAGAGCGCTGCGTGCTCACGGAAAATCGCAGCTTGGTTTGGGTAGTTGAACGCGTCAACAAAGCCCATTCGTTGGGCTACTTGATTGATGATCCACCAATCGTGTTTGGCGTTGCCGGCCGCTGGCAATAAGCCTCTTTGGCGACTGATGCGGCGTTCACTGTTGGTGACGGTACCGTCCTTTTCGCTCCAACCTGTGGCGGGCAATTTAATGTGGGCGTAGCGCCCCGTGTCGGTATCGGCAATGCAATCACTCACCACAACCAGTTCGCATTTTTCCAATGCGCGTTTCACTTGGTTCGCATTTGGTAAGCTCACCACTGGATTGGTGGCCATAATCCAAACGGCCTTAATTTTCCCCGCCTCGATGGCTTCAAACATATCCACCGCCATGAGACCGGGTTGGGTAGCCATGCGCGAAGCATTCCAGAATCGCTGAGTACGATCGATGCTGTCTTCGGTGAAATCCATGTGCGCCGCGAGTGTGTTTGCGAGACCGCCCACTTCTCGTCCGCCCATGGCGTTGGGCTGTCCAGTCATGGAGAAAGGACCCATGCCGGGTTTGCCGATGCGGCCCGTGGCCAGGTGACAGTTTAAAATGCTGTTGACCTTGTCTGTACCACTGGTGCTTTGATTCACGCCTTGGCTGTACAAAGTGACGGCTTTTTCAGTGTTGCAAAACAAATTATAAAATTGCTTTAAGTCTTCAACGTCTACACCAACAATTCTGCTTAAAGATTCTAAGTCAGATGAGGATTGCTGCGCTTTTTCTAGGGCGTCTTCTAAGCCTTCGCAATATTGGCCAACATAATCAGAGTTAATTTTATTTTGATTATGTAATGCCAGCAAAAGGCCGTTGAAGAGCCAAACATCTGAGCCCAGATTAATGGGTAAATGCAGATCAGCAATATCACAAGTCTGCGTGCGACGAGGGTCTACTACCACCACTTTCACATTGGGGTTGGCTTCTTTGTAGGCTTTAATTCTTTGAAAAAGAACAGGGTGACACCAAGCCGTGTTGCTGCCCACCAAGGTAATTAATTCTGCTTTTTCAAAGTCCTCGTAGCAACCGGGTACGGTATCCGTTCCAAATGCCCGCTTATGGCCAACCACAGAGGATGACATGCAAAGACGGCTGTTGGTATCGATGTTGCCGCTACCGATAAACCCCTTCATCAGTTTGTTGGCTACGTAATAATCCTCAGTGAGCAGTTGCCCTGATACATAAAATGCAACGGAATCAGGACCGTGCTCGTTGATAATTCGATTAAAGCCGTTAGCGACTGCGTCTAGAGCCTCATCCCAAGTGGCGATATCACCATTCATGACGGGCTCCAGTAGACGTCCGTCTTTTTCGACGGTGTGCCCTAGCGCACTGCCTTTCGAACACAAGCGACCAAAGTTTGCGTCGTGGCAGTCGTCGCCAACGACATCAACCGTTCTGGCAACTGGGTCAATTTGAGCCTTGATGCCACACCCCACACCACAATAGGCACAGGTGGTGTGTTTGATCACAGAATTTGTTTCGGATGCCATAAGGTCACCTACTCATTAACAGTGGACAACTCGGCCAGTCGGTTTTCACACAGTGCCCGACCAAACATAACAAAGGGCCTGATATCGACGAGATCGGTTTTATTGTCCAATAATTCATTGTAAAACGCGCCTTCTTCTGTGGCGCCGTATAGAACGGCGCCAGCTAAGCGATTATTTTTCAATACTAATTTTTTGTAAATGCCAGCTGAATCATCACGGTAAATTAAAAATTCACAATCATCATCACCGATGAAATCGCCAACGGAAAAAAGGTGGATGCCCGTCACTTTTAATTTTGTTGCTGTCGGCAAGGTTTGGTACTGGGCAACGCCGTGTTCACTTAAATGATTCGCCAACACTTTCGCTTGATCATACAAGGGGGCAACGAGCCCGAAGGTATCGCCCCTGTGTTGGATGCATTCACCCAACGCATAAATGCTTGGGTCATAGGTTTGTAAGGTATCGCTGACGATGATGCCGCGCTCGCACAATAATCCGCAACTTTGGGCAAGTTCAATATTGGGTTTTATACCAATGGCCATGATCACCAAATCTGCTTCTACAAAACTGCCGTCGCCAAACTCAATACCTCTGACCCGATCATTATCTCCAACGAGGGTTTGGGTGTCGGCGTTCATTTTGAATTTTAAGCCGCGGCTAAGCAGTTCGTCTTTGAGAAACTCCCCGGCGGTTTGATCCAGTTGGCGATTCAGAGGAATGTCACTGTTATGAATCACGGTGACCTCCATTCCCCTGTCTTTTAAGCCCATGGCGGCCTCTAGGCCAAGTAAGCCAGCGCCAATGACGGCCGCTTTTTTGTGCTCATTTGCAGCCGCGATCATGTTTTCTACATCGGCTACGTCTCTGAAACTCATAACCCCTTCAAGATCACAGCCTGGAATGGGCAAGATAAATGGGCGGCTACCCGTGGCGATGACTAAACGGTCGTAGGCGGTGACAGTGCCATCCTTAGCGGTCACCTGTTTGCGAAGTCTGTCAATTCTTACGATGGCTTTCTCTGCGCCGGCATAAAGAACGATGCCATGTCTCTCGTACCAAACTCGGTCCATCACCATGATGTCGTCTAGGGTTTTTTCGCCGGCCAATAAAGGGGACAACATGATGCGATTGTAGTGTCCGTAGGGCTCATCACCGAACACTGTAATATCGTATTGCTGAGGGCAACTGACCATAAGTTCTTCAAGCAGCTTGGCGCCTGCCATGCCGTTGCCTATGATCACCAATTTTGATTTCATGGAATGTTTCCCGTCTATGAAGCCGTTTGAACGTTAGGTTTTGGAAAAAAGGGATCACTGGGATTAGGCAAACCAGTGATCCCAAAAGGGGTTCGTTTAAAAACCCGCGCAGTGATTACACTGCAACCAAAACACGCTCACCTTCCAGCTTCACTTGATAAGTTGGAATGCTCACGTCTTCTTCCAAACAGCGACCATCGGCAAGACAATAGTGCTGTTTGTAAAGAGGGCTTGCCACGGTTAGGTGGCCTTTCACATCGCTCACCAAACCACGGCTGAGCACGTTGGCTTTGCCGATAGGGTCATAGTTGTCGATGGCAAATAATTCACCGCTGGCAGCAGGGCGAAAGATCGCCACTTGTTTGCCGTCCACCAATGCACATACACCGGTATCTAAGTTGATGTCGCTTAGGGCGCACACGTCTACGAAATTTGTCATATCACTATCCTCGAAATTGAAACGGTTTATTAACCTACGGCAATTAAATCTTCAGCATTAACGCGCTCGTCTTCACTGGCGGGACGAATTTGTCCACGCTCTTTTACGAACTTTATGTTGTCGTCAGTTTTGTCTGCGTTAATGAAATGCTTGAAGCGTTTCAATCGTTCAGGGTTGTTAACAGTGGTTTTCCATTCGCATTGATAGGTGCCAATGACAGCCGCCATTTGTGCTTCTAATTCTTCGCCTAAGCCAAGCTTATCTTCCACAATGACTTCTTTTAGGTAGTCGATGCCGCCTTCTAGGTTGTCCATCCATACGCTGGTGCGTTGTAAGCGGTCAGCGGTCTTGATGTAGAACATCCAGAAACGGTCGATGTATTTGATCAGGGTTTCTTTATCCAAATCAGTTGCGAGTAGGTCAGTGTGGCGAGGCTTCATACCACCGTTACCACACACATAAAGGTTCCAACCATTTTCGGTTGCGATGACGCCCACATCTTTGGATTGGGCTTCGGCACATTCGCGAGTACAACCGGAAACGGCCATCTTCATTTTGTGTGGGGCGCGTAAACCTTTATAGCGATTTTCAAGCTCTACCGCTAAGCCGACAGAATCGTCCACACCATAGCGACACCAAGTGGAGCCAACACACGATTTTACGGTACGCAGTGCTTTACCATAGGCGTGGCCAGTTTCGAACCCGGCTTCAATCAAGCGGTTCCAGATATCAGGAAGTTGATGCAGCTGCGCGCCAAACATATCCACACGTTGACCGCCAGTTAATTTGGTGTAAAGGCCATAATCTTTTGCGATCTGACCGATAGCAATCAAGCCTTCGGGCGTGACTTCACCGCCTGCCATACGAGGTACTACAGAATAAGTACCGTCTTTTTGCATGTTGCCTAGGAATATATCGTTAGTGTCTTGTAACGAAATATGCTTATCGTCTAGAACGTAATCGTTCCACACAGACGCTAAGATTGAGCCCACCGCGGGTTTACAAATTTCACAGCCATGGCCAGTACCGTGCTTTTCAAGGAGCTCGGCAAAACTCTTGATGCCTTCAACACGAATGATGCTGTAGAGATCTTGACGTGTGTATTTGAAGTGCTCGCAGATATCGGTGTTTACTTCTACACCCAGTTTGGTCAGCTCGCTGTTCATAACTTGAGTGACCAGTGCAGTACAGCCACCACAGCCGGTTGCAGCTTGAGTATCGGCTTTGATATCACCAATGGTTTGCGCGCCGTTTTGTACGCTGCAGCAAATGTCCCCTTTGGAAACGGAATAACAAGAACAAATTTGAGCCGTGTCAGGTAGGGCATCAGGGCCCAGTGCTGGCTTGGCTGCACCATCTAAAGAAGGAAGGATTAGAGCTTCTGGTTTTTCAGGCAATTCGATGTCATTCAACATCATTTGCAATAAGTTACCGTAGTCTTCGGCGTCGCCCACCATGACGGCACCGAGCAGTAATTTTTTATCTGCACTCACGACGATTTTTTTGTACACCTGATTGACTTCGTCAGTGTAGGCGTAGCTTAGTGCACCTTCTGAGCGTGCGTGACAATCGCCGATTGAGGCTACGTCTACGCCCATGAGTTTGAGTTTTGTACTCATGTCAGCGCCTTCAAATACATCGCTTCCAGCACCAGTGATATGTTGAGCCGCCACTTTGGCCATGTTGTAACCGGGTGCTACTAGACCGTAAATCATGCCACCCCATAATGCACATTCGCCGATGGCGTATACGTTATCATCAGAGGTTTGACAGAAATTATTGATCTGGATGCCACCACGAGGACCCAGTTCAATACCCGCTTCACGGGCTAATGCATCATGAGGACGAATACCTGCACTGAATAGGATTAGGTCTGTTTCTAACGATTCGCCGTCGGCGAATTCCATTTTATGTACGCACTCGTCGCCATCAGAGATATTCTGGGTATTTTTGCTGGTGTGAACTTTTACACCAAGCTCTTCGATTTTCGATTTAAGTAGTGCGCCGCCGGCATCGTCCACCTGTACCGCCATTAGACGAGGAGCAAATTCCACCACATGGGTTTTTAAACCCAAATCCTTTAACGCTTTCGCTGCCTCAAGACCCAATAGGCCGCCACCAACCACGACACCCACCTTTGAGTTTTTAGCCGCTTCCGTGATGTCTTCTAAGTCTTCGATGGTGCGGTAAACAAGGCAGTTTTTGCGGTCATGACCCGGTACCGGAGGTACGAATGGATAGGAACCGGTTGCTAAAATTAACTTGTCATAGGGCAGTGTCTCGCCCGCTTCTGTTGTGATGGTTTGAGCGTCGCGATCAAAGCTTACAGCTTTGCAGTTTAGCTTTAGGTTAATGTTATTTTTTTCGAAAAAGCCTTCGCTCACTAAGCTAAGGTCTTCTGCTGTTTTGCCTGAAAAGTAAGACGATAGGTAAACGCGATCGTAAGCCGGTCTTGGCTCTTCACATAATACGGTGATCTCGTACTGAGAGGCTTGCTCTAGATCGACCATCGACTCTAGGAATTTGTGACCTACCATGCCGTTACCGATAACGACGAGTTTTTGCTTTGTTGTCATTGTCTCTCTCCGTGCCCGTTTGATTTACCGTCGCAGGGCTTGCCTAAATTAAATCTGTTTAACCTATAGCAATGGCTATGCCAATTTTGTAAATAGTTGATTTTAAAGGATAAAAAGAGATTTCAAGGCGGTATTCGACTGATATTAAACGAACTACGCCCCATGGAGGGGCGTGTGCGAAAATCTCTAAGACCTGAAATAGTGCAATGTGATGCGCTCTCATTGCTCCTTGATTGCATGGGCTATATGGCCGCTACGCGCTTCTTGTTTTGGTCAATCTCTTCATATAAAGCAGTGATGTCGTTCATCTGCTTAAGAATGGTCTCGGTGGTCATGCTGATCACCAAGGGGGTGCTGGCACCACTACTCAATAGCTTGAAGCCCTGTTTAGAGAAATTCCATTGGGTTTCCACCTTATGTAATTTGTGTTTTACAAAGTGGGTATTGTCAGGGCTGTTCAACAGCTGATTGAGGGCTACCTCAAATTCATTGATGGCTCTATCCAGTTCGGCTGTGTAGGTGATGGCATCGCCTGATAGCGAGATGGCACTATAAAGTTTAGCGATGCGTTGGCTTAGCATGCGCTGACGGCCGGATAGGTTTACCCAGCGTGCACTTTGCCTTTGAGCCGTCTTTTCTAATAGTGCAACAAAATCTTCGCATGCCAAAAGAGTGCGGTCGCTTAAATTGAGTATGGTTGAGGCCGTGTCCTTCGAAACCGGTTGTGTTAGTGCTTCGCGATAATGTTGCCATTCACTTTGAATAGCAGATAGGCTTGCATTTAATGCACTGTTCTCGGTAATCGAATCATTAAATGATTTTAAGTCCACTAAGTTTTGTTCAAATTTACTCAAACTGGACTGATATTGTTGTTCTGCTTTTTCAGGCTGAATATCCATCGCCTTAAGCAGATACGCTTTCGCCATTCTTTGGCTCAGCATTCGAAGGCGTCCAGACTCATTAATCGCCTGACTTAGTGTCGAGATTTCGGCGTAGCTAGGAAGGCAAAATAGTGAAGAAATTGTGAAGAATACAGCGAGTAGAGTTTTCATATTTAAACCTATCATCGTCGTTTTTATTACGAGAGGAAAGTGCTCTTAGGTAACCGGTGAAATCAGGGGGAGTTACCTAAGAGCCAAACCGTCAGGCCTTTCTATCTGAAAGGCGAATGACTGCGACCTATGATTAAAACTTCGCTGTACCGGTTAACCACAGTTTGGTGGTATCAGGCTTGGTATCGCTATCGACTAATTGGGCGAACTTCAGGCTGGCACCATAACTACCAAATTTCTTGGCAGCTAAGAAACCGAATTCGGTTCCTAGATCCGCTCCACCTTTAACGGCGTCAAACTTATGCAGCTGTCCGACCAGTTTTACTCCTGAGACATTGGTCACAGCGGACACGTATAAATCTTGAATGCCGTTTGCACCAGCGCCACCCAAATACGCATCAGACCAACCAAAGAATTTATGGTTGGTACCAAATGGCGTTGCAAAAGCAGAGTCACCATCATCACTACCAAATGCCTCGTAACCTAGGGTTGTCTTAACTGAGCCCAGTTTGGTGCCTGCATTTAGGTGGTAATACATAGGTGTGGTATCCAGTGCTTTTTGATCCTGAGTGGCTATTTCAGCCTCAAATGAAAAGCCTGATAGAGAACCTGTAGCCCGCAAACCATAAGTGTCTAAGTCGGCGCCTTCGTTGCCACCAAGGCTTTCAATTCCGTAATAGAAGGCTGTTGCAGCTAGGTCTTTGCTGACGGCGTATTTTACGTTGGCAAGAATAACGTCTTCTTCTCGGTTGGTATTAGTGATGTCATTTCGTTCATTGATAACGGCTAGAAATACTGTTGTGCTATCAATCGATTTATTTTCAATGGTTAAACCTTCGTAGGTCTGCTCGTCTTGGCGGAAGCCTACGCCACCGACGTGTCTTTGATTATCAAGAAGGATTCGCTGGTTACCAAAGCGAGCTACGGTGTCAAAGCCAGCGTACTGAAGATAAGACTGGTTTAATTGTGTTGTTTCAGGGTCTTTTACAACGTCGTAGCTTGTTTCATTATTTTCAGTCGAGTTGAACTCGTCCGTTACATGAAAAACATTATCGCCTTCCACGACGGCCGACACACCGTAATAGCTACCAGTTTTAACTGTGATGCGAGACTTTAGTGTATTTGCTAATGCTGCATCTGCTCCGCCTTCAACATCCGCGCTTTCGACGCGGTAGCGAAAATTGAGTTCAACAGAACCACCTTTAACGAACTCATCCAGGCTTTCTGCCTGAACAGATAGTGTCGAGCTCAATGCAATTGCGCTGATGCTGCTGGCAAGTAAAGTTTTTTTCATGGTCGTCTTCCTTTTTTAGAGTGTTTGTAAATTAAATTTTTATTCGAGTGTTTTTCGGTAGAGCAACCGTTGTGCCAAACTCCATTTTTTAAAATCATTTTCATCTTTTGCTATTTTCTGGTGCCTTTTTTTTCATAAAAAAAGAATTGTGTTTTTTTTGTGTGCAATTTATCAGCGCGCAAAAAGTTTCTTTTAGTGCGCATGTGTTTCAAAGCGGGGCGGGGGTGGGTGAAGCGTTAGGGGGCATTCGTGCCCAATATTGTTTGAGTGCGAAACAGCTCAGTGCACCTATATGTCTCGTGGTGGTGCGTGAGTGACTTACCTTATGGATTAATGTGGTGCATGATTAGGTTGTAGAAGAAATGAGATCTCAATAAAATCGATAAATTCCTATAAAAAACAATGGGTTATAGCTTTGGCCTGTTAATTGCTAACACTTGGTAAATTTTACACATTCCAAGAGGAAGCAGTATGTCTGAGGTCGGTTTAAACCTGTTAAAGGTGAAAGAGCCCAAAATAAAGATGCTCCACGTGAGTTGGTTTGCCTTCTTTTTAACCTTCGTTGTGTGGTTCAACCACGCGCCCCTGATGGGGTTCATCAAAGAAGCCTTTGATTTAACGGGCCAACAAGTTAAAGCCCTTTTGATTTTGAATGTGGCGTTGACCATACCGGCACGCATCATCATCGGGATGTTGGTGGATAAATTTGGGCCTCGCCATGTGTATTCTGGGTTGCTACTGGCGACCGGTGTGCTGTGTACGGCGTTTGCACTGTCCAATACTTACGAGCAATTGGCTCTATTCCGTTTCCTAATGGGCTTTGTGGGTGCCGGTTTCGTAATCGGTATTCGTCTAGTGGGTGAATGGTTTCCAGCGAAAGAGGTGGGTATTGCCGAAGGTATTTATGGCGGCTGGGGCAACTTCGGTTCTGCGGCCTCTGCGATGCTGCTCCCTACGGTAGCACTTCTGTTCGGCGGTGAAGACGGATGGCGCTATGCACTGCTTTGTACGGCCGCCATTGCCTTTGTTTATGGCCTAGTATTCTTCAAGGTCGCTCGCAACACGCCTAAAGGTTCCACTTATTTCAAGCCTAAGAAATCAGGCGGCTTGATGGTGAGCAACAAAAAGGATTTATACTTTTACTTTGCAATGAACATCCCAATGTACATTGCACTAGCTGTGCTCACGTGGAAGTTGTCTCCGACAAATCTAGGTTTGTTAAGCGAATTTGCCACTAATGGCATTTATATTGGCCTTATTATTTTGTTCTTCGTTCAGACTAAACAAATTTTAAATGCTAACAAAGAGCATTTATCTAAACCCGTTCCTGAGTTGCAGCAGTACAAATTCAAGCAGGTAGCCATCCTACAATTAGCGTACTTTGTTACCTTTGGTTCTGAATTGGCCGTAGTATCTATGTTGCCATTGTATTTTATGGACACGTTTGAAGGCTTGGATGCGGTAAAAGCGGGTCTTCTTGCTTCAGGCTTTGCTTTCATGAACTTAGCGGCCCGTCCTGGTGGTGGTTGGTTATCAGATAAGTTTGGTCGCCGTAAAACCCTTTCAATTCTGATTTGTGGTCTGGCTGTTGGTTATTTGGTGCTAAGCCAAATCGAAGGCACTTGGTGGATTCCATTGGCGGTAATCGCAACCATGGCATGTTCTTTCTTTGTGCAGGCAGGTGAAGGCGCTGTGTTTGCCATGGTGCCACTGGTTAAGCGTTCAATGACTGGGCAAATCGCAGGTATGACGGGTGCTTATGGAAATGTGGGTGCGGTGATATTTTTAACGGTATTGTCGTTCGTTGATTACAGCACCTTCTTTATGGTGATTGCAGCATGCGCGGCTGTCATTTTCATCGCTGTTCAGTTCCTTGAGGAGCCGGAAGGTCACGTAGCTGAGGTGAATGAACACGGTGAAGTTGAGTTGATTCAAGTGGGCACAAAGTAAAAAAGGTTTGGGTCAATCATTATAAAAAGGAATGATTGACCCCTTAAAATCCTTATCCAAAGATTATCCAATACGATTTTTAGCAAAGAGTTTTAATGCTCCGCCGTTGCAAGTAGAGTATTAAAGCTCTTTTCTTTTTTATGAGAGTGCTTACTTAATACTGGCCGATTGGTCATGGGAAATTATCATGCATTTGCAGTCACAGCTGGAATTATCTGTTGGCCAAGCCACGGATGCGGGGCGAAAATCCGATAACGAGGATTGTATTGGGATCCGAATCCCAAGTCAGCCAGCATTGACCCTAAAAGGCGCCGTTGCGGTGATTGCGGATGGTGTCAGTGCTGCCGAGGCGGGCAAGATCGCCAGCGAAACTTGTGTTCGCAATTTTATTTCTGACTACTACGGCTCACCTGATGCCTGGTCCGTTAAAACAGCCGGTCAAAAGATTTTGAATGCGTTAAATCGCTGGTTGTTAGGCCAAAGCCAGTTAAAAGGTCATGTTACTACCCTGAGTATCATTATTTTTAAATCCCAAAGGGCTTATATTTTTCATGTGGGTGATACACGCATTTATCGCCTACGAGAAGGCGCATTCGAATGCCTTACCCAAGATCATACTGCCCATATCCATGGCGATACCGCCTATCTCGCTAGGGCCATGGGCATGGATTCACGTCTAGAGATGGATTATCTAGAATTGGATGTGATGGAAGGGGATACCTATTTCTTGTCCACTGACGGCATTCACGATGTTTTGCCAGAAAAACACATTCATCAAAGACTAAATCAGAAAACGGCCAATTTTGAATCAGTATGTCGTGAACTTATTGATGATGCATTGTCAGCCGGGAGTGACGACAATCTAAGTTGTCAAATAGTTCATATTGATGCTTTACCTCCTTCAGACGAGGGGGATATTTATAAAAAATTGTCTGATCTTCCTTTTCCGCCGCCGTTGGAAAAAGGACAGTCTCTAGATGGTTTGACGGTTCTAAAAGAGCTTCACGCCAGTCAAAGAAGTCAGTTGTATCTTGTCGAAGATGAACAAAAGAAGCGCTTCGTACTTAAAACCCCATCCCTAAACTATTCAGATGATGCTGCTTATATCGAACGATTTGTGTTGGAGCATTGGACAGGCAAGAGAATCGATAGCCCTTATGTGGTAAAGGTCATTGATCGACAGGTTCGCCCCAACTTTCTTTACACCGTGATGGAATACGTTGAAGGCATGACCCTCGATCGTTGGATGAAGGAAAATCCGAAACCCAACATAGCAGAGGTCGTGCGCATTGCTGACGGCATTAGTCGAGGTTTAAGGTCGTTTCACCGCCGCGATGTTTTGCACCAAGATATTAAACCTGACAACGTCATATTAGATCTACAGGGAAATCCGAGAATTATTGATTTTGGCAGTTGCTATGTCTCGGGAATCGAAGAAATCGATCGACCATTCGACAGAGAAGAAGCGCTCGGCACTGCGGAATACAGTGCACCAGAAACCCGTTTTAGAAAGCAAAAAACGTTTAAATCAGATATGTTTAGTTTAGCCGTGGTGATCTATGAAATGCTCACCGGTACCCTGCCATTTTCAGGTGCGTTAATTCATTTACAGGACGAGCGAAAAATTGCCAGTTTAAAGTATGTGCCTGCGAGTGCGTTTAATCCTATGATTCCTAATTGGTTGGACGGTGCATTAGAGGTGGCTTTGAGTCCTTATCCTAATCGTCGGCCAGCTTCTCTTTCTGAATTTATCTATGATCTACAGCATCCGAGTCGACGATATGTAAAACGAGAAAATTTGCCGTTATTAGAACGTAATCCAGTGATTTTCTGGAAGTCACTAGCGTTGATTGAAGGGGCAGTTCTATTGGTTTTGCTTGCTTGGTTTATTCATTGAGAACGAATACCACTTTAATGGTTTCATCAACAAAGTCTTTGTCGACGTATCCGATCACATTTGGATTATTTTTAACAAATTGAATAATGCTATTGTCTCCGGTAAGCGAGATAGGGGCTTGGCCTTTTCCTGTAAATATTAATCTAGACCAATGGGATATGACTTGATTCTCTGGCTTATCAATTAATCGTTCATAAAATACCTGACGGATCTTGCTGTCGCCATCTTGATCTAAAGGTATAAACCGTGTTTGTGCGACGTATTGCCGGTTTCCGAGGTACAAATCTCTCACCGTTTCTTGGGTTAAATTGGAGGTATTTGCACTGGGGTGAGCAATAATGGCGATGTCGCCAAAACAGTGTCCGGCTGAGAAAATAAGTAGAGTTGCAAGAAATACTTTTGTCATGGCATGGGGAAAGGCCTTACAAAGATGTAAGGCCTTTTCGTCTTGTTATGGTTTGTAAATGACTTTTACGGTACCGTCCACGGCACCTTCATCAATGTAGCCGATGAGATTCGGGTTGGACGAGACCATGCCTTTTACATCGGCGTCACCACCGACCACCTGAGGCGCTTGCCCTTTACCGGTAAAAATCAATCGTGACCAGTAAGACTTTAGCTGGGCCTCTGATTTCTTAACGACGTTAGAATAAAAGTCACCGCGAGCCGGTGCCCCTTCACTTTGATCAACGGGGATAGCGGATACGCCCGCTAAGTCTTTCTTTTTGCCTAGAAAAACCTTAACCACATCGGCGCCGTCGGCGGCTCCGATTGGACTGCCTGATCCAACCACCACGACGGAACCGGCTTGCGCGAATGACACTCCTGCCGTTAGGGCTAGAGCAGATAGAAGCTTAATAGATAGTTTCATGATCTTCTCCTCCCTAATTAAAATACGGTATCAATGGAAATGGTCAGCACATTTGCGCCGTCTGGGTTCTCGCCACCGGTGGCGGCGTTGGTTGCCCATGCGGTGTCATCGAATAAGCCAGACTTATCGTCTTTCACTTCGATGATGTCGTATTGAACCTTGAGGGCAGTGCCTGGGGACATATCGTACCTTAGACCCAAGCCAATGCGGGTTGTGTTTCGATCACTGGCGGCTTTGATGCCTTCAACGCCACCAATTATCTGAACCATGCCATCATAAGCTGCTTGTTGTTCCGTTGTTGCGGTTCCCCCTGCTACTGCTGGAGCAGCGGCTTGTCCCGCGGCTACGATCGCAGCGTTACCTGCGGTAATCTTGGATATGTCCCGAAGATCATCATCTTGTGATTCCGCCATGGCGTAAGTAAGAGTGGGCATCAAGCGACCCATTCGATATCCAAACGTGGCGTATAAGGCGTCGGCGTCTACGATCATGCCGTCGGCTTCCAGTTGTGTATACTCAGTGGTGAAGTAGAGGTCGCCTGGATCATAGGTGAAGCCTAAACTCATGAAATTACCGCCTAAGTCGGTGGTCTCTTCGCCATAGATGGTCGACACGATCGTGACGGCATCTGGCTCTACAACGTCTACCGTGGCTTGTGAAACGGCAAGGCGGGCACTCCAGACATCAGCCTGTAATACGGCACTTAATCCAAGAATATCTCTTAAATCAAATTCATTATCTTCTGCTCGTCCATACACAAACTGGAATGTCGCAGTGTTGTCACCCACGTCCATGGAGTAGGTTAAATCGACGCCTTCCATGTTTGCGAATGGGTCGAGTGAGTCGTAGGTTTCAGCAGGCACCTGTGCGTAAGGTGTGGCGTAGCCCACGTCTAAAAATTCGGATAGTTGATAGGCTGGCAGACGAATGCGGCCAATTTTACCGCTTAAACCACCGCCAAACTCATGCTTGAAGTAGGCCCATTCCGCGCTGGTATCCCAACCGTTTTCAGCACGTGACACCATTTGCACCACAACGCTGTTTTTAGGGTCCATGTTGAACGTCATTTGAATGCCAGCTTTACTGAATCGGCTGAAGGTGAGTTCGTCATTGACGCCATTGTATGCCATAGCTTCATCGCTAATAGCGAAACCGAAGGTGGCAAAACCGTTCACCCTGAATCGTTGATCTTGAGCAGCCAGCCGTTGATTTAGTTTTTGTACTTGCCGGTTCAATTGATCGACGGTCGCAGCCTGGGTAGACAGGGATGCCGCCATCAAAGGAATGGCAGCATAGGTCAGATATTTCATCGCCATACGTTTCCTTTTTCACTGATATCTAGGGTTTATAGCCCTTAAAAGGCTGAGGGGCCATAGTTTGGTATAGCAGATATATAAAAAAGTGCTAAAAAATGGGGCATTAAAGAGTAAAACCGACGTACAAAATGAGTGCTTTCTCTAGATTCCTCCGCACAGCGGTATTTTTTTCTAAGGATTTCGTTTTTAATACCGGCAGTGGTTAATCGTAGTGAATTTAGCGTTATGCACATCCATATATTAGGTATTTGTGGGACCTTTATGGGCTCCCTTGCTCAACTTGCCAAGGCCCAAGGCCATCGAGTGACGGGCTCAGACCTGCATGTTTACCCTCCAATGAGTACCCAATTGGAGTTGGCGGGTATTGAAATTATGCAGGGCTATGAAGAGGCTCATTTGCAGCCTAGCCCTGATTTAGTCGTCATAGGCAATGCCATGAGCCGCGGTAATCCTGCTGTGGAATATGTATTAAACCGTCAAATCCCTTATACCTCGGGTCCAGCCTATTTAGCAGAACATTTGTTGCAGGATCGATGGGTATTGGCGGTGGCGGGTACCCATGGAAAAACCACTACCACGAGCATGCTTGCCTGGGTATTGGAGGATTGCGGTTTCAATCCAGGTTTTTTAATCGGAGGCGTGCCTAAAAACTTTGGTGTGTCAGCTCGATTAGGCGAGAGCGATTTCTTCGTGGTGGAGGCGGATGAATACGACAGCGCGTTTTTCGATAAACGCTCAAAGTTTGTGCATTACCACGGGCGTACTGTGATCCTAAATAATTTGGAGTTTGATCACGCCGATATTTTTAGTGACATCGAGGCCATAAAGACTCAATTCCATCATTTAGTGCGTACGGTGCCGGGTGAAGGGAAGATTATCTATCCTCAGAATGAACAGCATATTAAAGACACGTTGGATAAAGGCTGTTGGACGGCCACCAGTGTCTTGGGTCAAGAATGGCAGTATGAACTGATTGACGAAGCCGGATCTCGTTTCTCGGTTCAGCATGATGGTCATCAGGTAGGCGAGGTGAACTGGTCTCAAACGGGCATGCACAATGTGATGAACGCGTTGGCCTGTATTGCAGCGGCTCATCATATTGGAATCCTACCGGAACAAGCGGTGGATGCATTGAACCGGTTTGAAGGTGTAAAGCGTCGTATGGAGTTGATCTGTGATGTGAACGGCATAAAAGCGTTCGACGATTTTGCCCATCATCCAACAGCCATCGACAGCACTTTGGCCGGTGTGAGAAACAGCGGGCAGTATCAAAAAGTGTGGGCTGTGATTGAACCTCGTTCCAATACCATGCGCATGGGGGTGCATAAAGCCGCTCTGCCGAAGGCAGTGAAGGACGCCGATGAGATCATCTGGTATCAACCGGACGGGCTGGACTGGGATATGCAGCCCGTGGTGGATGAGTGTAACAAACATGGACATAAATCCATGTTAATGGCGAATGTTGACGATATAATTGCCCTCCTAATTGAGCAGGCTCAGTCCGGCGATGCCATTGTCTTTATGAGTAACGGGGGCTTTGCAGGCATCCACGCTAAACTGGCTGAACGCTTAGTCCAACACTATGCATAGAAATAAAAAAGGCAATCACGGTGTCCGATAAACCATTGAATTCGAGCCTCGATAGCAAGCCGATTACC
>Ga0255768_10001346_pt1 | contig 25272 bp, 20 predicted proteins | sample 071ome_33_FD_179983 | JGI IMG/M metagenome (GOLD analysis project Ga0255768, IMG submission 179983) | Coastal salt marsh microbial communities from the Groves Creek Marsh, Skidaway Island, Georgia - 071412AT metaG (version 2) | ecosystem: Environmental > Aquatic > Marine > Intertidal zone >...
GCCGTCGGGCGGTGTTTTTTTTTTTGTTTTTGTTTCGTTTCGCATCCTGGAGTCGTTTGAGCGCGCAAAGACGGCTCACATTTTTTTTTGCAAAATCTCGACGTCCATCGCGCTGAGAAAGAAATCTTCCATCTTCCGAACACACGAAAGACTGACGTGTCGTGCGACTTTTCTTCTTTTCGCACGTTTCAATGACAGTGTTGTGAACGCCGCTCTCGGTCTCGGTATGAAGGTTGTCGGCTACGACCCGGTGCTTTCCCTCGAAGCCGCGTGGCGTTTGCCGGGCGACAAGATGTCCCGCGCGGATGACTTGGACGAGCTCTTCGAGCAATCCGACTACATCACCATCCATGTGCCGTACATCAAGGGTGTTACGCACCACTTGATTGACGCCAGAGCTTTGGCCAAGTGCAAGCCGGGTGTCCACTTTTTGAACTTTGCCCGTGGTGAAATTATTGACGGCGCCGCCGTCAAGGCTGCCTACGACGCCGGTAAGCTCACCGGCAAGTACGTGTCCGACTTCTCCGATCCGGATTTGATGGGCCACCCGAGACATATCGTGCTCCCGCACTTGGGTGCGTCCACCGAAGAAGCGGAAGAGAACTCCGCTGCCATGGCTGCGGAAACGCTCATGGATTTCCTCGAAACGGGTACCATCCGCAACTCTGTCAACTTCCCGACCACCATCTTGCCGCCGCACAAAAACTCCTCCGGTGCTCGCCTCTGCATCGTCAACAAGAACGAATCTGGCGCGCTCGGTGAGATTACCACCTTCCTTGGCACCCAAAACTGCAACATTTTGCAGCAAATCAACACCTCTCGCGACAACGTCGCTTACACCGTCATCGATCTCGAAAAGGTGCCGGAAGATCCCGCCAAGCTCCAGGATGATCTCGCCAAGACTTGCCCGATGGTGACCTCTTCCCGTTTCATCGGTTCCGTCTTCAACGACGAACTTGGCCAACCGGGTACCTTTTTCTGGGTGCGCGAAAACGGCAACTAGAATGAAAACTCCATCACTCATCACACTCTACTCTCTTTGATCAAACACCAGATAACACAGACAGTTTGCTTACACGCGCGCCCCTACCCCGATCCACGCGACAAACCGGACGTGCGCTGACTCGACGCGCACCTTTGCTATTTCCTCTGGTCTCGCAAAACCTCGGGTTGTATTTCCGATACCCAACCGTAATGAATCGACGTTCGACGACGATGAATCGACGACGCAGAGACGAACGAAACGCACCGTGTTCGAGCCGATCTCGAGTGTGACGCTCGTCTAGACGCGAAGCGACGCAATGCGACGAGCGGTTTGATCGAGAAGAGGGCACGAGTTCGTTACGATCAAAATATCCGACACAAAACGACACGAGTCGGAAAAACCGACGTACGTTCGCGACGCGCGTTCCCGACGCGACGCCACGCTCGCCGACGATGAAGACGAGACCACGCAAAAGTTTCAATCCGCGCTACGACGCCGAGGACATCGCGCGCGCGTTCGGTAAACGTCGCGCACGGGTTGCTGATGATGTCGGAAAGGCGACCAAAAAGTGCACGCGGGAGGCGGCGACAGTTGGACCATCGGGTGACGGGAACCCCCGACGACGCCGACGACGAAGCAGCGCGCTGACGCGACGGTTGGCGAGACAAGCGCGAGCGTCGGCGAACGCGACGCGGTGGCGGGTGGGTTTGCGATCGAGGGATGCCAAGGGAAGAGGAGCGTCTCGATCGGTTCGCGCGGTGACGTCGGACAGACTGAGGCGAGCGAAACCATTGAGAGCGTCGTGGTTGATGGGCGCGGGCGTGACGATGGTGACGCGAGCGAGGAGCCGAAGGAGGTGTAAAGTAACGATGAAAGGGTTTGAGAAACGGCAGGAAGCGATGGTGCGGCTGAAAGAGGAGTTTGTGGAGAATCATCGAGACGCGGTGGGGGTGTTTGAGACGTCCGGGGACGATACTCTGATGGAGGAGGAAACGCCAGCGACGACGAAACGAGATCCGTTTATCACGTGGATGCTCGAGGCGCAGGCGTTGGCGCCGGAGGTTTTCAGTAGGGATTTGCGTTTTAAACGCGAATTCTCGACGGATGGGCGTCCTTTTACGCGCGCGATGGAAATGATTGACGCGTACGTGGAGTCGAGTGTGCTCTCGTTAAAAATGGCGTATCCAAATGCACGAGTCGACGATAGTTGGGTCGCGGGAGCACCGGCGGCGGTATCGCTCGGTGAAGACGTTCCACTTTTACCTTCGACCGAACCGATGGATACGGCGGATGCGTCGGGAGAAGTCGTCACGGATGTGGTGCACGGCGTTGATGACGTCGACCACGAAGAGATTCGTTTGGATCCGTTTCCGCTCATGCCGCTGGAACTTTTACCGGTTGAACACTTTGTGCTCGGTTTGTGGACGAAAGCGACTGAGCAACAACACCAACAGAAACGAAATGATGAAGAAACGGAAAATGACGCAGCCGAGGCGACGACCTCGAACGAGCGGACGGATTCGTTTTCACTTCCTTGGTTGAGCCCCGCGTGGGTGGACATGCTGAGCGCGACGCCGGCGCCGCCAAAGAAGAAGCAACGCGCGAAAGTTTGGCGAGGGAAAAATCTCGCCATGATTGTGTACGGCGCAGACGAGAAGCAAACTTGGGCGGATAAGATTGCGGCGTTTCTCAAACGCGCGCGTTCGGCCTTAGGGAACCGCTCTTTGGATCGCACGGCGTGGGGTGGCTCCATCGTTGATAGTCTTATCGGCGCCAATCTTACGCAGAACGTGAGCGACGTTCTTTCTAGTCAGGCTTTCATGAACCTCGCGGCTCGGTTTCCGTACAAGGCTGAAACGGCAAAAAAGCACAACTCTAGTCTTTACATTCGAAGAATCGTGACGGAGATGTTCAATCGGATTGTTGCTGAACACGAAGAGGGCAAAAGTGACGATGAATCTGAACGCGCGCAAGCGGGAGAAATGGCATCTAGACCGAAACGAGCGGGAGCCGGAGCGAAGATGAAGTTGAAAAAGACGAAAAAGGCGAAAAGTAATTCGCTCAAAGCGAAGAAACAGAACGACATCGACAAAGCTTTGGCGTACGGAGATCCACCCGAGTGCGAACGCACCGCGGATCAAGTCGATTGGTACGCAGTTCTGGACGCGCCGCTCGTGGAGGTGGTGAAATGCATTCGCTGTAGGGGTATGCACTGGATGCTCGCTCGCAGGATTAAGGGAATTTTGCGTCGCATCATGAGCCATCGAGGATGTTTGTCGCTTGAATTTCTTCGAAACGTGCCGACGAAGGAGGCGAGGGAATATCTCCTCGCTCTCGACGGAATGGGAGTAAAGACGACGTCTTGCGTTCTTCTTTTAGCTTTGCACAGAACTGATTTTCCTGTCGATGTCAATGTCGGTCGCATCATGGCGCGTCTCGGCTGGGTTCCGCTCGAGAGCGAGACTGCGCTGGAGGAATTGGCGCAGTACGCTCCAGAACCTGCGGTTTACACGTTTCTACGCGAGCGCTTGAACTCCTTCTCTGTCGAACTGCTTTACGAGCTGCACTATCACATGATTACGCTAGGGAAAGTTTTCTGTGGTAAACGAATGCCAAACTGCGGTGCCTGCCCACTGAGGGATATTTGCGAGTACGCAAAACAAGGTGGTAAATGCGTTGATCGCCCCGATGGTCATTCTGGGTTGGCTTCTCTGCAGCCCGAGAATGCTCCTTGCGCGCGACCAATCACCGACATCGAAGACATTGCTGAGCCTCAAGCTAAAACGTCCACTGTACACGCAAACGTTTCCAAAGGCAACTCTTCGGCCGTTCTCAATGCAATCATCTCGGCGGGGAAAGAGTGGGATCGGAACGGTCGTCCTATGGGCACTCTCGCAACAAATGTGTTACTGCTGAGCGCCGCTACGTCGAGGGAAGACGTACAGATGGCTTACGTGCGACTCTCGCGCGTTGTGCATCCTGATAAAAATCCATCACCCGATGCGGCAACTGCATTCAATTACATCACAACCGCGAGGCAGATTGCACTGAACATCACCAACGACGACGTGCTCGCGCAGAACATTGAAGTCGAGCTTGAAGAAATGCTGCGATGGTCTAAAGAAGATGCGGAAGATCCAATCGATGAGGTCACCGGTCTGGAATTGAGCGAGCACGTGGTTCGAGCCAGCAAAGTCCGATGCGAAACGGTCGGTTGGACTGTGACACCAGAGATGATGCCCGGAGAACTCATCGAGGCGCTAGGCGAACGCGCTCGCGCTGAGGGTTGCATAATGATTCCGACAGAGTCAAACGCCACGTCGCTCGACGACATTAAGGGCGACTCGGTTAAAGTGGCCATCCTTGTGCCATGCTACAATGCGATGAACAGAAAATTTCCACTCCATGGCACGTACTTCCAGGTGAATGAGGTTTTTCTGGATGAAATTTCATCTGTGATGCCGATTACTCGTCCCAAATCTGACTTTGCTACATGCAAACGGGTTAGAATACTATTGGGCACGTCTATAGTGAGCATCGCTCGTGGCATGGGTAGAGCGCAGGTCACAGCAGCGTTTGCGAGCCAGCGCATATGCGTTCGATCCTGGAACAGAAATACAAAAAAGCCGGGACCTCTTCCAAAATGGTTGTGCCCTTTCTTTCCCGAGCACATTGAACGTCCGCTCGAGCCAGAACCAACGCCTCTCGCCAAAAATGGTCGACCGCTTGGTCCTGTCGCAAACGCTCCAGCCCTGTCTCCTGTATCGGTACTTCCAGCGTCGATGATGCAAAGTCCAAAGCTTGCCGATATCGAAGCCGCAACGCCGGCTGGATCGATTGAGCACGCACTTCTTCAGGAATTTCACAAGATGTTCAGAGGAAAAGAAGCAAAGAGGAAAATGCCCGGCTTCAAGCGCATGTACACTGGCGCGCCGAGTGACGATAAGAGAGTTCGACGAAGACTGTTCCCACCCATTGGGCGCGGAAATAAGTGCGGCTTTTGCAAGTACTGTCTCAATCCTCAGATGAAACAGGCATGTTTGACGAGACGGAACGAAATGCGAATGACGACGCTTCCGGCGTGAGCAAGTTTTGTTACAAGTTTACAAATTTTGATGCCTCATGGCGTGAGTGTGAGCTAGCGTTTGACGCATGTGAGGTACCACCAAAGCCTGACTATGATCAGCAATAAAGTCTGCTAATGATGGGTAGTGCTCGTTGAGTGGCCGCATCTCCTCCACCGCCAATTTCAGCACGTCAGAATCCTGAAAAAGACAATCTGGAGTTTCTTCGACAATGCGTTGCAATCTTTTGTCATCCAGTTTCACCTCCAATGCATTACTCAACGCGTGACACGAATCTGTAACGCGCGCCATATCGTTCGCATCTTCTAGCATGAGAAGTTTCGGCGCCTTTTCGATGACACGGCTTAAATTGAGATCCTTTATTGGTATCACGCTCCTCACTCGTACAATCGCGCGAGTCAGCACCGACTCATCCACGCACACCAGCGCCGCCTCTGGAACTCTATGAAAAATCTCAGGCGAACACACACCATCGATAAGTCTCTCCAACGTCGCACACATCCTTTCAATCGCCACCACGTCTCTAAAAATCTCTCCAACGCCGTCCTTGCGGTGCTTCGAGCCGAGAATCAGCAATCGAACGACTCTCGTTTCAGACGCCCCGCGCGACATCCACACGCGTCTTGCCTCGTCTTCCCACTCCGCCGTCATGTTTGCCATCGAAGACGAGTTTTGTCGCAGTCCATCGACGCCCCACTCGCCGTAACTTCGTCTGTCGTCATCCTTAAAGTCACCGTAATCCACAGACACCGAGTTGGCGCGCGACGCTCGATGCCGGCACTGACGCGTCGACGCGCGAATAACGGGCGAGACGCCGACGACGCACGTCCCGCGCGTCGCCATCCTAGCGCCCACCGATCGAGATTGATTGATTTGCGTCGCGCGCGCGTGACGTCGACTGACGCGTCGTTCGTAACGACCTTTGGTAGGACAAATCTGCGCGCCAGTTTCTGTCGCGCGCGCCGCTCAAACCGCGAGATAGAGCGACCGCGCGGAGAAGACTATGAGCGCGAGCGAGTTTTGGTTGACGATCCCGCGCGCGTCGCGGCGCCCCGACCCGACGCGCGCCGGGGCTGAGTGCGTCGTGTACGAGGTGACGTGCGCGCTTCACGTGGAGAATGCGCGGACGCGTCGTTCGGAGTCAACCGCCGAAATCTCGCCCGCGACGGCGTCGACGGCGGTGGATGTCGATGCGTTGCCGATGTCTTCGTCGATGAACGCGATCGAGCGGGTGACGAAGCGTCGGTATCGCGAGTTTGTCGCGCTTCGAGATGACCTCGAAGTCGAGTGCGGGAGAGATTTGGTTCCAGAGCTCCCTCCGAGAAGGATGTTTCAGCGCGTGAACGCGAGCGATGAAAAGGTAGAGGAGCGGAGACGCAAGTTAGAGGGGTGGTTGTGGGCGTTGCTCGCCATCGAAGGTTGCGCGAGGTCAGAGGCGTTGGCGCGCTTTGTGCGTCTGGGCGCGTGCGAGAGAGCGCTGCGGAGAGTGCGAGACGCTTCGTCGATTCGAAGCGGAAAGTCCGCCGTCGAGTCGCCTGGGATGAGCGCGATGAGCCCTATTTCGTCAATGAGGCCAGTGGACACGCCCGATTCGAGTCGTTCGGCTGAATCAAACGGTAAACGCGTCGAGCACGCTTCATCTGACCAGCTCGGCGCAACCGCAACCGCGGACGCAACCGTGCCGAATCCCATCAAAGAGGCCGGGGAATCGATGAAAGAAACTTTGAAAGTGTCTCGTGAAATGTCGTCAAATGATGCGATGTTGGAAGAATTGCGCGCTGAAATGGCTGCGCTTCGAGATGAGCTCAAAACGACGCATGAGTGTTTGAACGACGCAAGAGCGACGACTTGCGCGGCAGAGTCAAAGTTTAAAGAGCTCGAAGCCCGGACACACAAGGAAAAGAAAGTTCTTAGCAAAGAAATTCGTTCATTGCGCAAACAACTCGAAGCGGCACAGATAGACTCGAACGAGCAAGCAAATATCATATCTGCAGAAGAGCGCACGGCGGCGCTCGGCGAAATTATGCACGAAGTATCGGTTTTGCGTAGCCGAGTGCACGAGTGCACGTATGAAAAACTGATCTCGGAAGACTCTGGCGGCGATCCGAATGAATTACTATCAGTGAGTGATAACCGCCTAGCTGTTCTCCTGGCCGAGGCGCAGATACTCATCGTTGGCATGGATGAAACGGCGCCCTCGGCGTCCACCACCGCGGGAGCAGAAGCAGAGACGACACTGATGCATACCGAGCGAGAGGTTCGCCAGACCTTCGCTGATCTACTTTCCGACTTGATCAACACCAGGAAAAGTATCAATTCATTGCTCAGAAAAGTTGCAAAGAAGAATGAGAATGGCGATGTGCGAGTCGGCACGGGCATAAGCTCGCGCGTCGGAAACTTAGTCGGGGCGATAGAGAAGAAACTCACCATTCCGCAGTAGCAAGTATGTAAATCGCGTTTTATCTAGATATGCTAAGCTATTCTTACAATCTAGCTAGGCTCCTATAGTCCTGTCTGGTTCATCTTGCGCCCGGAACCGTACTCGAAGATGTACTTTTTGAAGCGAAGGGTCAATTTTCCGTCACCTTCACCGGTGATACCATTCGGAAAGTACACCTTGTACTTGCCACTTTTACCAAAGCCGCCCTCAATCGTGCCGCAGTCGTTCTTTGACGTCCAGACCTTCATGCCGACGAACGCAGTCAAATCTGATTCCTTTTTGAACATTCCTTTGCCGATGACGGTGCGCTCGTCTTGAACACGTTCAATCGAACCTTCACGCGACTTCATCTTGTAAACTCGAAGGGATTTGATCGCGTCTGGTTCTTGCTCCGTATTTACGTGCTGCAACATTCTTCCGTGAAACGCCAGTCGACACGTATTTTGATGAATGTCAGTGTCGAGGCGCGATGCGATGTAAAGTTCATCAGTCGGCACCGTGATTGGTTGATCAAACTCGAGCAGCGCATACTTAGCAAAGACGGGCGCATCGTCGACATCGTTAGCTTCCAAAGATGCTTGCACTTCGGCTGCGGTCGCGAGCTCGTCGCAAGACACGTATTCCTTTGTGCTGTCGAATCTGCCATCCAGCGTCATGCTTGCAATGCCGTGGGCGAGTGCATCGCCGCCAGACTGTTCGTCAGCAAAAAAGTGAACGGTCGCCATGACCGTGGTGTGACCAATCGTCACGTGAAATTTCGTGCCACTTCGCACGGGTGTCTTAAAGAAGCGAATCTTACTCGCACTGACGACGGCGGCGTGGAACGTCGGAACGGTGCCCGGCGCCGAAACCAATCCACGCTCAAGAACCTTTGCGTCGAGGCCAGCCACACAGATACCCAAACGATCGCCTCTTGCGCACGAATCCACCGACTTTTTGAACATTTGCATCGATTTAATCTTCTTTTCGAGCTTCAAATGAGGAATTTCAATCGAGTCACCAACCTTGATTGATCCACGGAGCGTCGTGCCCGTGAGCACGGTGCCCTGTCCCTTCACTGGAAAGCAATGATCCACGGCAAATAAAAACGGCCCACCCGCCTCTCTCTTCTTGCTCACCTCTGGAATCAACTCCAACAATTTCGCCTTGAGCGCATCCATACCGATGGGTGGATCTCCTCCATCATCCAACGCTTGCGAGTCGGCGCCGCCCGGTCTCGCGCTCACCGGCAACATGTCGCACCCTTTAAACTTCGTCTTATTAAACGTGTTGGCCAGTTTCGCCTGAATCTTCCCCACTTTTTCATCCCGCACCTTTTCATCAAACGTATCCACCTTGTTCAGCGCGACGATGAGTCTATCCGTCGTGATTTCACCGACGACCAAACACTCCGCCGTCTGCGTCTGCACCCCCTTGTTCGCGTCCACCACCAGAATCATCAAATCGATAATTGACGACCCCCCGAGAACGGTTTTAATCAGCGACGCGTGCCCGGGACAATCCACAAGGGTAAACTGCGCCCCATCGTACGACCGCGCGATCGCTTCGTCCGTCCCCGGCGGGAAGTCCGCTAAAAACGATGAGAACCCGAGGTCCAGCGTGATGCCTCTCGCCGCGCTCTGTGGGTTCTTATCCAGCGATGCCGTGCTAAACGCCGTTGACACCGCACGCGCGAGCGAGGTTTTACCGCTATCGATGTGTCCGAGAATCCCGACGTTGATGTTTAGCCGCGGTTTCGTCGTCATTGGTTGGTTGGTTCTATGCCTGTGTGCGCGCGCTTTTGACGAGTCGGTGAACGAAATCAGTCTTCACAAGACGATGCGCGATGCGACGGACGCCGACGCCGAAAATTTAACGCTGACGCGCGCGTCGGACGCGCCGAAACACTGTCGAATCGCCGCGGCGAATTTCAACGCCGACGAGTGGCCCGAACGCGGACACGCGGCCGGGTTTCTCGGGATTAAATCGGCAGAGGAACGTCGAGCGACGCATCGACGCACCGAACGACTCATCTTACTCGAACGCGAAGACGTCGACGTCGCCGTGGGATCGGTCGTCATCGCGGATTCCTGCGCGGTTGTGGGTGAACCAGAAGGCACGGCGAACGTGACGCTGAATGCGCTCGTCGTCGCGCGTGAGAGACGTGGGCGTGGATTTGGTGAGGCGTTGACGCGCGAAGCGGCGCGGTTCGCGTTTGACGAAATGGGCGCCGGAGTCGTCACGGTTTGGTGCGAACCGAAACTCGTGGGTTTTTACGTCGAAAAGTGTGGGTTTGAGTACGAAGAGCCGCGACGGATTGGGTTCGTGGATGACGATTTGGATGTGTGTTGTCGGCTGCGTGTGGGCGACTGGCGGCGTAGTAGTTAGTTGGCGGCCTTGGTTTGTTGTATTCTAGTAATCATAGCGCGTATGTTTTCGATGCATCCTGCTGTACGTCACCACGAGCGACGAGTTCTCGGATGTCCTCGGATGATCCTAAAAATAGCGGCGTCCGCTCGTGCAGTGTTTGCGGCTTCTTAGTGAGAATGTCGCGAACACCATCCGACGCTCGACCGCCCGCGGCGCGAGCAATAAACGCGAGTGGCGCAGCCTCAAAGACGATACGTAGGTGCGGGCGAGGATTTCCCGCCCATCCGCCGTAATGGAGGGTTCGATGGAAGTCTCCAACGAGCGAACACACGTATCTAGCGCTGTACTGCTTTCCGCTCTCGCCTCGGCCATTACGCACGTCTGAAATGTAAGAACGTAAACCGTTTGGCCAATCGTCGAAACGCGCGTCGTTGAGCGAATAGATTTGCCCTCGCGACGGACAGCTCATATTATCGTTGGCGAGTAAAAACTCCCCGTCTCTATCCATTGTGTACTCCATCGCCGAGCCGTCTTCGCCGACGGCGAGGACGAGCGTGGTGGCGCCGCTGTAATGCGAGTACCCGGCGGCGACTTGCGCTTCGGCGGCTTGCGTGGCGTTTTCCACGGGCGATGCCCCGTCGATGGTTTTGTACACTCCCACGAGCGTCCCGACGGGAATATTACACGCAATGTTGCGCGAACCATCGAGTGGGTCTATGCAAATGACAAAGGTGCCGTCTTCGTTGATTAACGCCGGTTCGTCTTCCTCTTCGCTTGCAAAGTACTTTACCGCTCCGCACGCCGCAAAGTGTTTCTTGAAGATGTCGTTGGCGACGACGTCTAATTTCTGCTGAGTGTCGCCAGACGCGTTTTGCGCCCCACTCACGGCAGTTCCTAAGAGCGCGTTTGCGCGCAAAGGTGCCGTCGCGAGCGCGCTCGCGAGTTCTTTACTCGCGTTGGCGACGGCGGCGAGAACTTTTGACAATCCAAGTCGTTCGGCGGGGGATAAATCGCCACCCGCAAAGGCGCTTGCGCTGCGCACTTGCGCCGCGACGGCGTGCTGTCTGGCCGGCTCTGCGTTGTACTGCACGACACCGTACTTACCCGTCACCATCCAGTTATGCTCGACTTCCGCCTTGGTTCTGCGTTCGGCGGGAATGCCGCAACCTAGCTCCGCCTTGAGCGTGCGAAGCGCTAAAATTGGCGCTGGGAAATACGCCGAAACGTCCTCGAAAGGCGTGTCGAGCTCCCACAAACAATCATTCAGAAGCCGGCGATAATTCGCGTCACCCTTGATGATGACAAGATCAGATGTTTTAATATCTTCCCGTGTCTTTGACGGCAAGTTCCAGAACGGCTGCGGCTGACACCAGGCGAAGTCTGGAACTATGGCCCACGCGCCCGAGGACAGGTGCGCTGCCCAGCGCTTACCCATCGTCGAAGTTTCCGCGTCGGCGCTTTCCACCATCACGCGGATCGTGTCGCGGCAGTCCTTATCCATGGCGTCTGAAACAAACACTGGGTGGGATTTCACTCTCAGTACCACCCTTTTCGTCGCGCCACTGACTATCAAAGCGTCCGCCAGAGCGAGGTCGCACGTGAGCTCGAAGCCCGCGTTGTCAACGACGATGGACACGTCAGACATGGTTCGAGAGGACAGAGCCTCGGCGACCCGGGCGCTGTCGTCCCAAAGCAAACACTCCTCCCCAGCAGAGAGCGCTTCAACGAAAGCTTCGTTGGCGCGGTTATTATCGGTCGTGCTGGAATCCTCCGCTTCCGGCCAAATGCTCAAGTCCATGCGATTGCCCCACAAGGCGACCATTACGAAGAGTCTGAGTTCTTCAGATAATGCGTCTCCATCCGATGCTTTCGAGGCGCGCGACGCGAAACGGTTCGTCTTTCTCGCGAGAGAAGACGCGGCAGAGGCGCCCGCCCTTAGTCCGTTCATCTTGTCCGTCGCGAAAGGATCGTAGTTGTACAACGGTGAAGCTGCATCGAAATACCCGATTGCCGCTAGTATGCGTCTATAAAAGTAAAACTCAATCAACAACCAAGGTGCGTCTAGCCACGACACTCCGATCCAAGGCTCGAGGATGGTGCGCCATGTATCGATATCAGGACCGCCGTCGGGCTCAATGTACTTAATGACGCTCGTTGTGGGCGTGGAGAGCTCCTCGTCGAGTCGCAACAGTTTTTCAACTTGGGCTTTGGCGCCCTCAAAAGCTTCCGCGTTGTCCTTGAAGACCCGCCCGAGGATATCTTCGCGAAGACGTCGACTGACAGTGTCGTACGCCCACGTGCCCGGGACGTTACTTGTGATCACAGGCGGCGTAGAGCCGTCCCACGTGCGCGGTCCAGTGGGAGTCATCACGCGCTTCCCTCTCGTACCCTCGGCTCGAACGCCCGGTCGACGAGGATACGAGATGGCTTGACGTCGATTCGCAGAAGAAGAGGACGACTGTGACGTCGCCCTCGAAGACGGATCGATCGTGCATGCGGTGCGCATGAGACTGAGGTTGCTCGTCAGAAGTTTTCGCTTTTTATCCACTCGTCGGCGCAATGGAAGCGATAAATCTTTGCAGGACGTCAGCTCGGTGTATTCGCAGCTCACGCTCGAACTCCTCGTCTTCGCAGGTTGAAATACGTTCCAGCATGTAGTTCGGAAAATGTGCGTGATCTAGGAACAGTTTATTCAACGTGCTGCCCGCGATGCGCCAAACCTCGCATACAGTTAACGATGTCGCCTTGAATTCGAGTGCTGGATTGTACGGAGATAGAAGGCTCGCGATACCGAAGTAAGACGCCTGGCTCGCGCCTGAGACGACAGCGACGACATGTGCGTCAGGACCCAGAACGGAAAGAGTGACTACGCCGTGCGTTAGGACATAGAAGAAACCACTCTCGATGACGCGTCCTGGCTTGACAACTTGGCAATCAAAAATGGATACAACGCGATACAACAAACGATCAGACATCGCACCAAACGTGCGATTAAACACCGGTCCGAGCACATGCACCGCGATGTCGTTCTTGAGATCAGTCGGTAGAGAATTCAAAATATCTCCGTTTTCGCGTAGTATGTCATGGCGTGGCTCCACCTCAGCAATGAAAGACAGTGCATGTCGTCTGAGCGTATTCGGTGACGCGATGCGTGACAAAAACGCGTGCACGCGATTGATGCGCTCGCGGTACTTTCTTGTTCGAGATACCGACGTGAAGAATTCGATGGTGGAAGCGATTGAAGCAATGAGGTAAGCGAAGAATGAAGCGCCGACAATCATGCCAGCTACAGCCCATACGCGTTCCAGCGTTGTTTTCGGCGTGATATCGCCAAAGCCGACCGTAGTCACACACGTTGATGCAAAGTAGAGTGCTGCCACGTAAATATCTGCTTCAGACGCCGTGGTGATGTCTAGGCCTGTGTGAGACAGCCAACTTTCGTGATTTTGGACGGCCAGATAAATGTATATGCACGCTAGCGAGTGAGTCAAAAGCAGAAAACTCACGAACAAATTCAGCAGGAGATACCACAGTAGTGGGGTGGACGGAATCAACTTCATGAATAACACCTCTGGTGAACTCAGAGATGACGAGCCTAGAATGCGAAACACGCGTAGAATTCTGAGCACTCGGCTCAGTCTTTCATATTGGCTCGATCGACCTCTCATAGAGGAGATGAGTTGGAGAACGAATGGAACGGATATCAGTAAATCAGTGTAAAATTGTCCACTTTCATGAATGTACAACCGCCGAAACAAGCGCGGCGTCGTGATTAATGTCCGCCTTCCAGTCGATTTACACGTCACCACCTTGGCTTCCAAAAGCAGATTGATGACTAACGTATCGATGAGAAGCAAAAACCCGAATATGAAATCAATCAATGGAATGGGTTTCACACGTCTTCTCAACGTCATTTCGTAATCAAAAGCGATACAAAACGGTTCGAGTGTGGCGATGCCAATGGTCATGAACGTAATCAGCAGGTGCCACATCCAAGAAAACCGCGACGAAGGCAAAATCACCCATCGTGGCTTGAGTGCCCGAGGCTCGGCGAGCGAGCTGTACGCTTGAAATTTTTTATGATCGAGTAAAATCCCGTGTTTCGACGCTTCTCTTATCAATGTGGACTCGGTGTCTTCGTCCATGTCGTCCATATCTTGGTGAATGGTATTCACGAGACGCATGGTATTGTTAATAGCTCTGTTGCCCCACGGCAGTCGGGTCTCGTCCGACAAGAGCGCGCGTTCCAAGGTAGATAGCGTGTCCGTCATTGTTACCGCGTTCGACGGGTTTCGGGTCGCCAAGCTGTGAGGAAAAGTGCGTGGGGTGAAGTGTTTTGTTCTATCTCGAATATGATGTGACATTTTGTATTTCCTAAAGTTTGAGAGACGATTTGTTCTTCGTGGAGTCCGATTTGCTCTTCTTGAGAGGACCACCGCGTGCGGCATCCGCTTCCTTGGCCTCTTGGAGCATCCCAAACACCTTGCTCGACTTTGAAAAGTCGGATTTCGACTTTCCGCCGGCTGGCGCCGCAGCGAGCATCGCCACCTTCGGCGCCTTTCTCGTAAATCCAGCCTCCTCCTCCGCCTTGAGCTGCGCCTCGCGTTGACGATCGCGCTGAGACTTGACGCGATCTCTCTCCTCCCGAACAGCCTTGGACTTGCGCTTGCGTTTCGCTCTGCCAGCCTTGCGTTCTTCCTTTGTGAGCTCGTCGTCCGCTTTGACATTGCCCGCCGCCGAGCCGCGTTGGCCACCCTTGCCGTCGCCGCCGGCGAAAATTTCCTCCGGGGCTTGATGAGTCGTCTCGTTGAACGTGGCTGGCACAAGGTTGCCTTGCGCTCTAAGTGCGAGTTCTCTGTCGATTCTCGCCTCGATGTCTTTCGGTTCTTCGACAAATCCAGTCCTGGAGAGCGCATCGAGACGGTACGACAAAAGCGCCCACAACTTTTTGACTTCAGCGACGATTGGATCCTCCTTCTCACCCAGAGCGACGCCAACCTTTTGCTTCATGTACTCATCGGCGTAGATTTCACCAAGGCCCTTTGAAGACTTCGTGTCGTCGAGCTGCGGAGCCTCCTTGCGTTCACGCTCTTGTACGGGTTCAATCCGTTCAACATCATCAAAGCGACCTTCGATGATACGCTGCTTGATAATGTCCTCCAGCTTTTGGGTAATCTCTGCGCTGATTACGGGAGCAGGCGCCATGACGTGCTCAAACTCCAAATCTGTCTCGAGCGCGCTGTTGAGTGGACGCTGTTTCGCATCGGCTTCACCCTTGAGTAACCAAGACTTTTCTCCCAGAGCGGCGGATTCGAGCTTATCCATTTGGCGCGCCAACGCGTCTTGCTGACGCTGGAACGCGGATTTAGCATTTGGCTGTGCAGGCATATCGTCCTCTTCGTCCTTTTCATAGTCTCCTTCTTGTTCCGCGCGCGCAATCTCGGCGTCGAGTTGCGCATCGAGCTGCTTGTCTAGTGCGTCCATCTCGGTGTCGCCACCAATGTCCAACTCTTCATCCTCTTCATCCTCTTCGTCCTCTTCCATGTACTCATCCTTGTCATCGTCGTGGTTTTCCAAGCCTCGATTACCAGCAATACCAGTTTCGAGCTCACCGTCGAGGTCATCATCTTCTTCGTCCAGATCTTCATCCCCTTCGAGCTCGTTAAACATGTCCTCCTCTTCGTCGCTGAGTTCGTTGAGCTCTGCATCCGTCGAAGCACCGAGTTTTCCACCCTTGGTCCCACCGAGAGGTTTTCCCTTGTGTTTACCGAAGAAATCTTCAAACATCATATCTTGAGCCTTTTTACCCTTTGGCTTTTTATCCTTTATACGCCGAGTGCTCGCGCTGACGCCCGCCAGCTTGGCTGTGTACGCCAAGGCGTCGTCAAGGTCATCTGCTTCTTCGGAATCTTCCTCGTCGTCGTCGCCGTCGTCGTCACTCTCACTCAGCTCCCGATAGATATCACCCTCATCGTCTGAATCGTCATCTTCATCCGAGCCACGCTCCTTATCATTGTCACCATCCTCTTCCTCGTCTTCAACTTTGCGCCTCTCTTCGGCCTCCTCCTCGGCTTCGTCGAGAAAGTTTTCCATGTCGTCTAAACTAAACATTCCTGGATTTCTAAAATACTTGGACGTCCGGTCGCTCCCACCCGATTTCTTGCCGCTCTTCGATCTCGCGTTCGCCTCCTCTGAATCTTCATTGTCAGTCGATTCATCCTCGCTCCCGCTTTTGTCCTCTTCGTCCTCTTCGTCGTCGTCTTCTTCATCGCTCTGCAGTTCGTCCGCGCCCACATCAAACAACGCGTCCATGTCCACGTCCTCGCCAGACGACTTGACTCTCTTCCCCAACGCCTTGATTGCTCGTTTACACGCCTCCAAAACCGGTGTCGTCTGCGCCTCCATCTGTGTCCATACCTGTTCGGCGTCCAATCCCTCCGTCGTGAGTTCTCCATCCTCCAACGGCAGCGTTCCGCCCGACGTCGTCTCGCTTCGCTCGGCGTACGCAGCAGTCAAGCGCGCGAACAACGTCCTCGCCGCCTCCGCCACCGCGTTTCTCGTTTTCGCCGACGTCGCCGACGCCGACGCCGCGGCAAACTTCGACCCATCCTTCCCACCGACCGCTCGCACCCCGTTCGCGATCTCGACGCTCCAGTGCGACGTCGGTTTCGCTGGCGACGCCGCGGCGACGCCGGCGGCGGCTCCCGAACCTCTGGTGCGTCGAGCGCCCATTTGATGGAATGAACTCACACGCGAGGTCGATCTCTGGAGTGCCGAAGGCTATGGAGACGCGCACACACGCACAGACACACACGCACACCACCACTAGCACCACCACCGGCGCCTCCGCGATGCGGTGTCCCGTTCCGAACCACCGGGCGTCCCCGCTCAGTCCGCCGGCGGGCTCCACTCATCCAACGCGAAGAGCGACACGCGGACACCGCGTCTTTTTATGAATTTCGACCATGGCGGTTTTAACAGTACTGAGAGATTTGATAAGAGTATCACGTAGTAAAATGGATTTCCAAAACTAGAAAAAGGGACGGCATTTAAAGTGTTCGTGTTTAAAGATCAACTATATGAGCTGATGTGTCCACATGTCCGAGTGGACTCGTGTTTGAAAAGTTTCACTTTTCGCTTTCTCGCTTCGACTTCGCGCTCGGACCGCCTCTCAACGACGCAGTGAAGGAACAATGGGTACGTGCGAAAGACGCGACGCGACGCGATGACGACGCCGACGCGTGACGGCGCGGTGTATCGCGCATATTTCGATCCGACGCGCGAGGGAGCGTCGCTGTCGTCGACGAGGCGCGCGCGCGTGGCCTGGGGGTCGATGGCTGGACTGGAGAAAGATCGCCAGGGGTTCGCGGTGTGTGGGGATCCGTGTCCGTTCTGTGCGCGTTCGCGGCGCGTCGAGGCTGACGATGGGTGACGATCGACGACCGGGGGATGGATGGTTCGGAATCGATCCCGTTCGAGCGTCGTCGATCGGCGTCCGTGTCGTCGATCGGCGGCGCGCGGCGGGCGTCGACGTTGGATGCGTTTCAGGGTCTGGGACCTCTGAAAAGCCCTAAACCGCGAACACGCATCCTTGCGTTCGGCGTTTCGACGACGGCGCGCAAGCGACGGGACGGATGACGATCGAAGGAAATATGCACGATGATGATGACGACAACGACGGCGCGTCCTTATCTTTCGGTGACTGACCGCGCAACCTTGTTCTCTCACGCAGTGCATCTCAAGTGCCACGAATTGCGCGCGCAGACCAAGGCGGACCTCGTCGCGTCGCTCTCCGACCTCAAGCAAGAGCTCGCGGCGCTTCGCGTGGCCAAGGTGACGGGCGGTGCCCCGGGCAAGCTTAGCAAGATCAAGCAAGTCCGATTGGCGATTGCTCAAACGCTCACCGTTATCCGCCAAAAGCAGCTCAACTCTCTTCGCGAAGCGTACCGCGGCGCGAAGTACACGCCGCTCGACCTTCGCCAAAAGAAGACGCGCGCGATTCGCCGCGCGTTGACGAAGAAGGAGCGCAGCGCGAAGACGGCGCGCCAGGCGAAGAAGGATGCGGCTTTCCCGCAGCGCAAGTACGCTCTCAAGGCGTAAGCGCGGCTTTGGTCTTAGATCGACGAATTTAGTTTGGGATAGTTTGTGATTCGTAACCCGGGCGAGGGTATCAAGTAAATTTAGACGTTTTCGGCCTCTCCGCTTTGACGCGCGCGCGTGACTTGAATACGATAATGCTCGCTTAATTGCTTATTGAATCGCTAGACGGGATCAATGTGATCACGCTTGTTTTTCTTCGCTATCTTTTTCGTTGCTAGAGTCGGCGTCCGACGACACCGGGGCGAGCTTTCTCGATTCCTCCTCGGCGAATTCTTTGAGGAGCTCCTCCTGTCTCGGCGACAGGTTAGTTGGCGTGGAGACGCCAAAACGAATGAACAGGTCACCTATGAGCGGCGTACCCATGACGGGTAATCCTCGACCTCGGAGTCGGAGCTGATCTCCGTGTTGGGTCGCCTTGCGAACCTTGACTTCGACGTCGCCGTCCATGGTCGGCGCCTTGACGGTGCCGCCGAGCGCCGCCGTGGCAAACGGAATCTCAACGCTCGTCACCAAATCGCTTCCAACTCTTCTGAACCGGTGATCCATGAGAACTTGGACGTTAATGTACAGGCTACCTACGCGACCGCCGACGCCGCGAATGCCTTCACCGGGCACGCGTAATCGCTGACCGTCTTCCACGCCCTTGGGAATGTCAATTTTTACATCTCGCGCCGCCTGCGTCTCGCGCTTACCCCGAATGTTCGTCACCGTCTCCGGAATGTTGATCTCCCTGCTAACCCCACGACGGACGTCATCGAGCGTGATTTGAATGTTCGCTTGGATGTCTCTCGCGCCGCCTCGTCCACCGCCAAAGAAATCTTGTAACACCTCCTCAAACGGATCAAATCCGCCTCCGGCGCCGCCCGCCTGGTAAAAGCCTTGGAACCCACCGGCGCCTCCAAAATCTTGGAAGCCGCTGAACCCACCTCCCGCGCCCGGTCCACCGCCACCGCTCTCCATGCTCTCGTAATTCTCGTGGCCAACCTGATCGTACGTGCCGCGCGTCTTGGCGTCTCTCAGGACCTCGTACGCCTTTTGCACCTCTTGAAAACGCTTCTCCGTCTCCTCGTCACCCTTGTTCGTATCCGGGTGGTACTTCTTCGCCAGCGCGTAGTACGCCTTTTTTATCTCACCCGCGCTCGCCCCTCGATCGACGCCGAGCACGTCGTAGTAATTCTTACCCTTTGCCGCCCGCCCGGCGCCCGCGCTCGTCCGAAAGCCTCTTCTCGCGCGAGCCTCTCCTTTGAACGCCGCCGCCGACGTCGTCCACCCACCGCGCGTCGCCGAAGCTCTCCACCGCGCATCGAAACCACGCATCGCCGCCCCGAACGTTCGCTCGCGTCGTCCGAAACCATCGCACGACGACGAAGAAAACGCCGCGGCGCGACTGAGACTCGAAGAAGACGCCCCGGCGGTTCCCGACGCCGAGCGCGCGTACGCCCCCGCCGCCGCCGCCCCCGCCGTCGTCGTCCCCCGCGCCGCCCGTCGCACCGTCTCCGCGCATCGCGCACCGGCGCGTCCGAACGTCATCGCCGGTACCCTTGTTCGCGCGCGGACACAGAAACAGAAACGCGACGAATGAAAATCGAAGAAGGATTCGACGCGCGAACGCGAATGCGATGCGCGGGCGGTCGTCGCCCCGTCAAGGATTCCGCGTCGGACGCTCGAGACGAGACCGGTTCCTTCGCTTCCGAACGACGGGGGACCCCTTTCCTTCGCTCGGCGTCGGCGCGGTCGAGCTCCAACGCGTCGGCGTCTGAAGCGATTGCGTGCGACACCCGACACCCGACCCGACAGAGAGGCTGAGGGACAGAGAGAGAGGGTAAGAAAAAGTGACACCTCGAGTGGAGTGGGAAACATCGTGGCGTCACTCTCGCCTCGGCGATGTTTGCGGCGACGACGACGACGACGACGACGGCGGCGGCGCGGGCGGCGATTGGATTCCGCGCCGCCGTGCGCGGGGCGACGCGCGTCGCGACGGCTTCGACCGGGACGACGACGACGACGACGACGAGCGCTGGGCGCGGTCGGTTCGTGTTCACGTCCACAGTGGTCGCGGGACGGAAAGCGGCAAAGATCGCGGCGAAGAGTGCGTGATGCGCGACGCGTCGGATGGATTGGATCGATCGGATCGTCCCTTCGCGGGCGCGATGATGCACGCGCGGAACGGATCGAAACGGCGCGAGACGAGACGACTGACGCGCAAACTTTGTCGCGACTGAGCGCAGAGGGCAAGACGGACGCGGCGCGAACGAAACTCTACGGACGATACGGTAAATTGATCGTACAGACGGTGAAACAGGGTGGATCGGCGGACCCGATCGCCAATGTTGCGCTCGGGAAACTCCTCAAGCAAGCGCAGAACGCCAACGTGCCGCGGGACCTGATTGAACGCAACCTGAAAAAGGCGCAAGAGGGCAAGCAGGGCGACTACTTTGAGCTCACGTACGAAGTCTACGGCGCGGGTGGCGTGGGTATCGTGTGCGAAGTGCTCACGGATAACGTGAACCGAGCGGCGAGCGAGACCCGGAGCGCGGCGACAAAGGCGGGGGGCAAGATGGCGGAACCGGGAAGCGTCATGTTTAACTTCAACAGACGGGGCGTGTGCGTCGTGGACGGAGGATCGGAGGACGCCGTCTTCGAAGCCGCCATGGAAGCCGGCGCCGAGGATATCGTCCCGCGTCGCGACGGTGAAGAAGGCTGGGACGTCGTGTGTGAATTGGACGATTTCGCCGGTGTTCAAGACGCCCTCGCCGACGCTGGGTTCACCCTCAACGAATCCACCGGTCTCAAGTGTATTCCGGTGACCGAAATCGAAACGAGCGACGAAGACGCCGACGTCAACGATAAAATCATCGAGGCCCTTCTCGACCTCGACGACGTCGACGCCGTGTACTCGCAATAATTTATTTCATCGTCGCGCTGACGCTCTTTTTCGATTTCTTTTCGCCCCCCGCTCCATTCGTTTCCGTTTAATCAACACCACTTTGGTAACACACACACAAAAAACGAAACAACCACGCATCGGCACCGAGCGCGTCGTGAGAAACCAGTCAGTCACCCACCCACTCTTTTGACGGTTCACGAACCATAAAAAAGTTGCCACGCGTTTTCTTCCTCCCAAACTCAGAACCCGTCCGTCGACGTCAGACGCGGACGCGAACGTCGAGGACCCACCCGACCGCGCGTCTTTCGAGCGCCGCCCGCCGGTGACGTTTCCATCGTCCCGCGAGCGCGCGCGTCTTCTCGCGAGTGAACATGTCGACGACGCTGGACGCGTGCATCGCGGCGTGCGGAGCGACCGCAGACGCGTCGTGCGCGACGGATTGCTTCACGTCTGCGGGATGGGAACAAGCGCAAGAGCCGTTCTTGCCGCAGACGGCGTCGATCATTCTCGGGTGTGGGTTGATTTTGCTCTCCGCCCTGTTTTCCGGGCTCACCCTCGGGTTGATGTCGCTGGACCCGGTTGGATTGGAGATCATCGCCGAGGGTGGCGACGCGGATGAGCGCGAGTACGCAAAGGTGATCATACCCGTGCGGAAGAATGGGAATTTGTTGCTGTGTACGCTCTTGCTCGGCAATACGGCGGTGAACTCGTTGATTTCTATTCTCATGGCGAGCGTCACGAGTGGTTTGATGGGTTTGTTGGTGTCGACGCTGGCCATTGTGTGCTTTGGCGAAATCACCCCGCAGGCGTTGTGCTCTAGACACGGCTTGTATATCGGAGCCAAGACGATATGGATCATGAAATTTTTCATCATTTTGCTCTTTGTCGTCGCTTGGCCGATATCCCTCGTGTTGGATCGAATCTTGGGGGTGGATATTGGGTCGTTTCACACGACTGAGGAGCTCAAGCACCTCGTGCGCGTGCACGTCGAAAAGCCACAAGGTCAAGAAGAGTCGGGATTGAACTTCGACGACGCCACCATTTTGACCGGGGTGTTGGAGTACAAGCACATGACGGTTGCGGACGTGATGACGGATCTCGATAAGGTGTACATGATCAATCTCGAGACGAAGATGACGTTTGCCGTGCTCATGGAAATTTACAAGAGTGGATTTACGCGCATCCCTGTGTACGAGGGCCGACGCTCCAACATCGTCGGGATCCTCTTCACGAAGGATCTCATTCTCATCGATCCGGATGATGAAATTGAATTAAGCGCCATATTAGCCTTCCACGGAGGCAAGGATGGGGGATATCTTCGTTACGTCAACGACACGACGACTTTGGACAAGGTATTTTTAGAATTCAAGACGGGCCGCATGCACCTCTTGTGCGCGCACAGCGCCGATGGTCCGCCTAGAAAAGATGGAAACGGTGCCGTCGTCACTGGTGTCATCACGCTCGAAGACGTCATTGAAGCGCTGATTAAGGATGAGATTGTCGATGAAACGGATAATTTGATTGACGTCAACGAGCCGACGTCCATCGTCGAGAAGCGTGTCTCGTTTCGAGGCGCCGATCCGACGAAATTCATGAGCTTATTTGAACACAAGATACACGAAGAAGAGAAACTCGGTGAGAATGAAGTGAGCGCAATCGTTGCCTTCTTATCTACCAACGTGCCTGAATTCAAGAAGATTGGATCCTTCCATAAGGTAATGAGAAGTCTGATTGAGTCGAGCAAGGTTGAAGATATTGAAGATAGTAGCGACAGCGAAGCCGGCAGCACCATGGGTACGCCAGGAGTCCATCAAGAGAGCGCGGACGACGAAGACATGCTGTATAAACCTGGTGAACCGAGCGACCGTTTCATGCTCGTGCTTCAAGGTCAGCTGAAGGTTTTCGCCGGCTCTGAAGACTTTGAGTCCGAGTTGGGGCCTTGGTCGTACGTCGGTCAATCCGCCCTCACAAAGGATAATTACACGCCAGATTTCAAAGCGTTCGCGTGTAAAGGATCTCGAGTACTCTTCATCACTCGCGCTGACTACAAGGCAGCACTCGCCGCGTCCGCGGTCAAGGCGATGGGGGCGGGCGCGAAGCGTAGAGCACAGAGCGCCTCTCAGCTGGCGTTGGATTCCGGTCGAAGCTCACCGAATCAGTGAGAAAAACAGTTTATGCTCACGATCGTGGCACACCACGATACAAGAGCCTTAGCCATGCGTAGCGCAATGATTAGCGAAACATGTGATTTTTCTAGTACCATTACAAGTATTATCCACAACAACAACAACAAAGGCGACGTCGGCGACTATTGGATGTTCTCTATTTTCACTCGAGAGGAAGCGTACACGTGGTAATTAAGCGAACTCAGTCATCTCGCATTCTTCTTCTTCGCCTCTTCTTCGAACTCCTCAAACATGTTGCATCTAAAGTTCCATTCACTCGATCTCTGATCCCTCTCGGCATCCGCTCCGTGCTTTGGAAAGTGCTCAAAGTGCGCCGCTTCGACGTCGCCCTTGCTCGCGTCTGCCGGCACCCGACTCGACGCCACCCGAACGTATCCAGTGCCACCGCACACCTGACACGTCGAGATCGTCTCCTTGTACCTCTTCCCCGCCCCCCTTCGCGTCATCGATATCACCAGCTTGTTCCCACCGCAGGCTTTACACCGCGAATCGTACACCTCAGTCGCGTCCTGAATGCTACACGAGTCAAGTTCCTCTTGCTCTGTGGGCTCGCACCGCGACTCCTTAAACGTCGTCCCACGCGCCGGTCTCGGCGGGTCCACGTGGTACGTGATCGGCAATCCCAACGGCGTATTTCTCGCGTCGTCCTTGTTCTTCGCCGACGACGCGTGAGGCACGAACGTCGCGCGTCGATGCGCGCCAGCGTCATTCGTCGTTCGCGTCGTAATCGAGAGGTGCCGATTACGATGACGTCGCCGCGCGACCATGCCCGGACGCGACGCACACCGACCGATGCAGACGGTCGAAATCATTGAAAAGTATTTCGCTCGAGCCGTTCCGAGGCACGTTCGCGCGTTCCGAAGCGTTCGAGATCGACGACGCGTCTGCGACGCGTGAGACTATGACGACGATTGCGAGCTGACTCGGCTATTTGTACACTTTTTACCATCACTTGGGTAGTCTAAACGCGCGCTTGGTGCGTTCGGTTTGCTTTTGAAGCTTTTGTAGCGCCCCGGTGCGCTTGTGCGTCGATGCGGGACGCTTATGCGATGTCGTCGGTGGAGGCGTCGGGCGATCAGTGGTGGGGGGCACGGTGGACGAAGGCGGACGAGGCGGGGCGAGCGGGGCGAGAAGCGTCGGCGGCCGACGGGTCCACTGTTCGTCCGCGCCCGGAAGGGGTGGTTCGGCGGATTCCGCGCCAGCGTCTGGAAGCGAAGACGGTGGTGTGGGCGCGGTGGCCGTCGTGGCATGCTTCGTCTTGACGCGACGGTCGGTCGTCACGGGCATCGTCCTTGTTTTCGCCGTCGCGGCTGTCGAAGACGCCTTTTTCGTTTTCCGCGCAGGCGAACTCGGTAATAAAGCATCCACATCGTCGGTGCTACGCCCGTTCCCCGCGACTTTGAGCGCCTTAATTTCATCCCTCAACTCTTTAATCTGTCTCTTTTGCCGCTCACACGTCGCTCGAAGCGTCTTGAGTTCCTTTGCCGAAGCCGCGTTCTCGTTCGCGTCCGCTACCCGCGACGTTCCCGGCAAACCGCCCGACGCCAACCTCGCGCTCACCTCGGCCTCACGCTCTGCCCGCTCCCGCATCACGTCCGCCGTCGCCCTCTTCAACCTCTCCACCTCTGCCTCGGCGCGCATCCTTCTCAATCGCTCCTCACTCGCCGTTCGTCGCTCCAACGCCGACTCTTTATTCGCCGCCAAAGCCGTCGCCGAGCGCCCGCGTCGCCCCAACGCCTCCGCGCCCCCGCACGCGAGCTCCAGCGACTCGTACCGCGATTTCAGCGTCATCAGCGCCTCGCGCAACCCATCCCGAACTCTTTCGCTCTCCTCCAATCGCCGCAAGAGTTCCCGCGTCGTCGTCGTCGCCGCAGACGTCGACGCGTCCGCGCCTCTTCCGCGCGCATCCTCTTCCGCTGATTCGTCTTCGTCATTCCCGTTCCCGTTCCCGTTCGTCGACGCCGCAGCTTTCATCGCTAACCTCGCCGCCATCGCCGCCGCCGGTCTCGTCGACGTCGCCCTTCGTTTCTTCGCCATTCCGGCGACGAACGAACCGATGACGACGACGACGCGGTCGATTCTCCCGTCCTCCGTCCAACGAACAACGCGCCAAAACGCTCGAGCACCGCGTCCATCCGTCCATCCGTTCGTTCGTACTCACCTCTGCGTGATTTAGAGGCCTCTAAACCCTACGGATTCAATGAGTCATGACTCGTCGATTGGTTTGGTTCAGTTCGGAG
>Ga0255768_10001348_pt1 | contig 25255 bp, 23 predicted proteins | sample 071ome_33_FD_179983 | JGI IMG/M metagenome (GOLD analysis project Ga0255768, IMG submission 179983) | Coastal salt marsh microbial communities from the Groves Creek Marsh, Skidaway Island, Georgia - 071412AT metaG (version 2) | ecosystem: Environmental > Aquatic > Marine > Intertidal zone >...
GTACGCAGTAGTCAAGACCGGCGGCAAGCAGTACCGCGTGGAAGAGGGCCAGACCCTCGAGGTCGATCGTGCCGGCGAGCCTGGCGCCGAGTTGACCCTTCCCGCCGTGCTCGTCGTTGACGGCGACACCGTGCTCGCGACCCCGGATCAGCTGTCCGGCGCGTCCGTCACCGCTCGCATCGTCGACGATGCCAAGGGCCCGAAGATCAACGGGTTCGTTTATAAGAACAAGTCGAACAACCGGAAGCGTTGGGGCCATCGCGCAGCGTTGAGCACCATCGAGATCACCGGCATCACGAAGGGCTGATCAACCATGTCGAAGACCAAGGGTGGCGGCTCCACCAAGAACGGGCGTGACTCCAACGCCCAGCGCCTCGGCGTCAAGGTCTACGACGGCACCGTCGTGACCGCCGGCTCGATCATCGTCCGTCAGCGTGGCACCAAGTTCCACCCGGGTGAGAACGTCGGTATCGGCGGCGACGACACGCTGTTCGCCAAGGCCGACGGCGTGGTCAAGTTCGGTTCTCGTAAGGGACGCAAGCTGGTCGACGTCCTGCCTAACTGAGCAGGGTCGATCCCGACAAACGCCTTCGCTTCGGCGAAGGCGTTTGTCGTTTTCGAGGGTCCGAGTCGGGTGCCGTCAGCGCGTTTAGCCCGGCGCGTCGATACCGCGGGGAGGGCCTCCGCATCGAAACCCAACCAGTCCTGAGCGCAGTTGATCGCATAGCGATCAGTCATGCCGGCGACCCACCGTACTGCCGCATGCCGCACACCGGCCTCGCTGTCGTCGGTGAGCATTCTTGCCGGCAGACGGGTCGGATCGGCACTCAGATGTTCGACCAGCGCCTGGAGCACGGTGACGACACGGTGGGCCTGATCGCGGGACTCGTCTCGGAGGTAGATGTTCTCGTAGTTGAACGCCCGGAACGCCGAGAGCGCCGACGCTCCCTCGGGGGTCATACCGATCAACCCGGTGCGCTCGGTTGCCTCGATCATCGATCCGATGAAACCCGCCAGTTGTGTGCGACGAGACGTGCCGCAGAACGACCGGACCTCCTCGGGAAGGTCGTTCGCTCGCACGACGCCGGCCGTCACTGCGTCCTCGAAGTCGTGGCAGACGTAGGCGATGCGGTCGGCCCACGACACGACCTCACCCTCGGGGGTCTGCGGTGCCGGACGTGACCACGAGTGGTTTCGGATGCCGTCGAGGGTTTGGGAGCAGAGGTTGAGTGGTCTCAGGGTGACATCAGCACCCCAGACCGCATGGTTGAACCCGCCCTCGACATACGGGGCGAGCGCATCCTCGGAGGCGTGGCCCCCGGGCCCGTGACCACAGTCGTGTCCGAGTGCGATCGCTTCAGTGAGCGGCACGTTCAACCCGAGCGCCCAACTGACCGATCGGGCGACCTGGGTGACCTCGAGCGCATGGGTCAGTCGAGTGCGTTGGTGATCGTCGGGAAACACGAAGACCTGGGTTTTGCCGGCGAGTCGCCGAAATGATGCGGCGTGCAGGATCCGGTCGCGATCGCGCTCAAAGCAGGTGCGGGTCTGGTCGGGCGCTTCTTCCGTGAGTCGGTCGCCGGCGCCCTGTGAGCGGGTCGCCCCCGGCCGCAGCGTTGCCTCTTCGATCGCCTCTCGGGCTTCCCGCTCCATTGCCTTGCCCGGCGCAACCGACGCATGAGAATCGCGGTGAGCACGCTCGATGCCGTGTTCGGCGTGTCCCTTCATGGTCGTGCCCCACGCTGCTTCGACCTCTGTGAGATCCCGCTCGGACTGCATGAGCGCCGAGCCTAGGCGGCCTCCCGCATGCGGCGAATGACCCATGTCGCATCGGGCAGCCCGTAGCCTTGCGAGGTGTCCAACTTCGTCGATGAGTGCAACATCAACGTCAAGGGCGGCGACGGTGGCGCTGGCTGCGTTGCGTTCCGGCGTGAAGCGCACGGCGCCAAGGGGGGTCCTGACGGCGGTGATGGTGGCGACGGCGGGTCGATCTGGCTTGTCGCCGATCGCAATGTCGCGTCGCTGCTGGCCTTTCGCGATCATCCTCACCGCAAAGGCGACAACGGGAGCCACGGCTCGGGCGGCAACCGGCACGGTGCGCGCGGCAGAGATCTCGAAGTGAAGGTGCCGGAAGGCACCGTTGTGCTCGACCATGCAAGCCGCGAACCGCTTGTCGACCTCCTTCACCACGGCGACCGCTGGCTGGCCGCTCAGGCCGGCGAGGGAGGTCGTGGCAACGCCCGCTTCCTGTCGAACAAGCGGCGGGCACCGTCCTTCGCCGAACAGGGTGAGCACGGCGAGGAGCGTTGGCTCCGCCTTGAACTCAAGCTCATGGCCGACGTCGCCATCGTCGGCTTTCCCAATGTCGGCAAGTCGACCTTCATCAGTTCGGTGTCGGCCGCGAAGCCCAAGATCGCCAACTATCCGTTCACGACGCTGGAGCCGAACCTCGGTGTCGTCCGGATGGACGACAAGTTCGAGATGGTGCTCGCTGACATCCCGGGCCTCATCGAGGGCGCGGCGGAGGGCAAAGGCCTCGGCCATCAGTTCCTCCGGCATGTCGAGCGCGCTCGTGTACTGCTGGTCCTTCTCGACCTCGCCCCTTGGGATGGCGTGACGCCGCAAGAGCAGCTTGACGTGCTGCTCGCCGAGCTGGGCTCGTACCGCCCCGATCTGCTCGATCGCCCACGTCTCGTCGTGGGTTCACGCGCCGATCTGGTGCCGGAGCACGACTTCGACGGGCTCGTCGTCTCATCTGTTACCCGCGCCGGTGTGCCTCAGGTGCTCGGTGCACTCACCGAGCTCGTCCGCGAGGCTCGCCTCAACACGCTCGAAGAAGAGTCGGTCACCATCCACCGGCCGGTGGGTAGCGAGATCTCGATCGAACGCTTGGACGACGGCTCGTGGAACGTGGTCGGTCGTGCTGCGCTTCGGGCGGTGGCGCTGAGCGACCTCACCAACGAAGAAGCCTTGGAGTTCGCCCAGCAGCGCCTTACACAGCTTGGTGTCGACGCTGCGCTACGCCGCGCGGGCGTGCAGTTCGGCGACACCGTGCACATTGGCGACTTCAGCTTCGACTATGAGGACGACGAGTGAGCCGCGTCGTCGTCAAGATCGGGACCTCGTCGATCACTGATGATGAGGGCGCCGTCAACCGGGCCACGATCGCGAAGCTCTGTCGTGAGGTAGCGGCACTGCGGGCCGACGGCAGCGATGTCGTGATCGTCACGTCCGGTGCGATCGCGGCCGGCCTTCCCGAACTCGGGCTCGGCGGAGCGAACCGCCCGAGCGATGCTGTGACCCTGCAGGCGGTCGCCACGGTCGGCCAGTTGGCGCTGATGGAGGTCTACCGAGAGGAGTTGGCGAGCCACGGTCTCGTCTCCGGTCAGGTGCTGTTGACCCCGCACGACTTCATCGTTCGGGCTCAGTACCTGCATGCCCGCCAGACACTCACCTGCCTCCTTGAACTCGGTGTGGTTCCGATCGTCAACGAAAACGACGCCATTGCTGATGATGAGATTCGCTGGGGTGACAACGACCGCATCGCCGCCCTTGTCACCAATCTGGTCGACGCGGATCGTCTCATCCTGCTCACCGATACCGAAGGCGTGCTCACCGCCGACCCACGCGTCGAAGACTCAGCGTCGCTGATCGAGGTGATTCACGAGATCGACTCCCAGACCGAGGCGATGGCCGGCGGGGCCGGGACCGTGCGGGGGAGTGGCGGTATGGCTTCCAAGCTCGCCGCCGCCAAGATCGCCTCCTGGTCCGGTGTCGACACGGTGATCGCGAACGCCGCCCGTGAGGATGTCGTCGCCGATGCTGTCGCCGGTGCCCCGGGGGTCGGCACCACCGTCCGTTCACGGGAGACCCGGCTGGCGGCGCGCAAGCTCTGGATTGCCTTTGCCGTCGTCGCTCAGGGCCGCGTGGTCGTCGATACCGGGGCTCGCCGAGCGCTCGAAACAGGAAAGTCGCTGCTCGCGGCGGGCGTTCGCAGCGTGGAGGGCGAGTTCGATCCGGGTTCGCCCATTGAGGTGGTCGACACCGAAGGCTCGGTGTTCGCAAAAGGTCTGGCCCGCCACGGCAGTGCCGAGATCGGACGCGTTGCGGGTCAGCGCAGCGATGTGTTGCCTGCTGGTTCGCCGGCGGTGGTGATCCACGCCGACGACCTGGTCACGATCCCGGCCTGAGAGCCAGGTGTCAATCAGGCGGTGTCGGGATCGTCGACGATTTCGCCTTCGGTGATCGCCTCGGGGGGTGGCGCAGTGTTGAGTCCGAGATCGGCCTTGATCTGATTCAGTCGAGCAGCCGCTTCGACGGAACGGGCGGCCTCTTCGATCTCGAGCATGCTGGACTCGACCGCTGACTCGTTGAGTTCAGCCACGGCGGAGGCCTTCGCATAGCGAGCCTCGATCTTGGTGCGTACCTCGTCGAAGGAGGGAACGTCATCGCCGATCGATTCGTTGAGGGTCGACATCGCCGAGTTGACCGTCTCCTGCATCTTGGCCTGATCGAGCTTCGACAGCAGGGCCGACTTCTCGCTCAGACGCTTCTGGAGGACTTGCGCGTTCTGCTTGACGGCTGACTTGGCCTGATTGGCGGCTTCGGTGGCCTGGAAATGCATCGCCTTCAGGCTCTCGATCTCCTCCTCCAGAACGAGGAGACGGTCGGCGAACTGCTGGGCGGCCGACGTGTACTGATCGACCTTCTCGGCATCGCCTCGGGTGGCGGCCTCCTCGGCCATCAGGACGGCTTGGCGGGCGTTGGCGTTGGTTTTCTCGAGCTTTTCGAGCGCGTCGTTGATGCGCATCTCGGTCTGCTTCTGGTTGGCCACCACGTTGGCTGCCTGTTCGCGGAGGCGACGATGCTGATCCTTGGCCTCGGAGATGGCCTGTTCGAGCTGCACCTTGGGGTCGGCCGTCTCCTCGTGACGCAGATTGAGCTTGGCCAGGAGGTAGTTCCAGCGCTTACGGAGGTAGCTAAGCATGGCAGTGATCGTAGAACAGAAACGCCCGGTTCGGATGGCGACTCAGCGCCAGATCGCCCGTCGTACGGGGCGCAGCACCATGTCCGCCTCTCGGACACCGGTGCGGAAGCAGGCGACGACGTAGACGAACCCGCCGACGCCGACCGTCAAGACGACGGCGACCAGAGACGGAAGTGATCCGGTCAGCAGGTTCATCGCGGCGGTGACGGCGAAGGCGATGGATGCGGCAATCGTCGGTGGCCAGAGTGCCGAGGAGGGCGGCCGCAGCGCCGGTAGACGACGGTCGAGGAGCCTGGCCAGCAGCATCAACTCGACCCACGCACCGATGGCGGAACCGATCGCCAAACCGACCGCCCCCAGGCGGACAAGCGACTCGTCGGTGCGCTGGTCGGTGTCGAGGGGCCCTGCGAGGCCGATGGCGTCACCGAGAGCCTCGATGCCGTCGGCGCCGATGAAGGCCCGATCGAGCGGGAACATGACGAGGACGCCGACCACGGCGGCGATCGTGACCCGCAGCGCGGCGAGTCGGGCCGGTCCGCTCGTGTCGCCCATCGCGAACGAGGCGTTCTGGAGTATGCGGCTGAGCCCGATCGCCGGGAGGCCGAAGGCGTAGAAGACGAGGATCAACCACACGAGCGAGGTGTCGTCGGAGCCGAACTCCCCGCCTTCGAACAACATCTGGACGATCGGTTCTCCGGCTGCGATCAGCAGGAGCGACGATGCCAACATCCAGAAGGCGATCCGTCGCACGGCGGCGTTGGCTCGGTCGGCGACGGCGATCGGCTCGTCGGAGAGGCGGGACAGCTCGGGAAGCTCAGCCGCGGCGACACTCATCGCGAAGAGGCTCACCGGCAGCGTGTAGAGGATCTGTGCCTTGAAGAGTGCCGACAGGGCCCCGGCGGCAAGGAACGAGGCGAGAAACAGATCGAGGTAGGCGCTGAGCTGCACGGCACCACGGCCGAGGACAGCTGGCCCGAATCGGCGCCTGACATCACGGACGCGGGGATTCGAATTGTCGAAGGCAAAGCGAAGACCGCGTGCGAGCGACAGGACGGTCGGAAGCTGGACGAGCAGTTGCAGAACCGCACCGACGGCGACACCGATCGCCACCCCTCGGGCGGCATCGGCGAGGCTCCACTCGCGTTGCCAGGCGATGACCAGTGCAACGATCTGCGCAAGGTTCCAGACGACCGGTGCCACATAGGGCAGAAAGAACGACCGGTGGCTGTTGAGAATGCCGAGACACCACGCGGACATCACCATGAACCCGACACCGATAGCGGTGATGCGGGTGAAGTCGACGGCGAGGTCGAACGTGTCACCAGTGAGCCCCCACGCCAGGAGTCGGGTAATCGGACGGGCGAGCAGGACGATCACGAGCACAGCGACAGCCGTGACTGCCATCAACAGGGCGCCGACGGCGCCGGCGACCCGGCTGGCCTCTCGACGGTCGTCGTGTTCGAGCGCATCGCTGTAGACCGGAACGAACGAGGCCGACAGCACACCTTCGCCCAACAGGTTCTGCAACAGGTTCGGAATGCGCAAGGCCGTGACCAATGCGTCGGCGGCAGCGCTGTTGCCGAGCACCCTGCCGCTCACCATCTCTCGTAGAAGGCCGGCGATACGCGACAAGAAGATGCCGGCACCGACGAGGAGCGATCCCCGGTTGGTGGATCTGCTCATGCTGCGCCCTCGACGTCGTCGAGGCCGAGCCGTAATGCCTCGAGTTCTCGTACGACGGTGTCGATCGAGGCCGCGACCTCGTCGAGTTCGGCGACACCCCCGGCACGCGTACCTAATTCGGTCACCCGGGCCACTGCTTCGTCGAGCCGCACGTCGAGCGACTCGAGCTCGGTGCGTGTGCGTTCCTCGCGTTCGACGAGGCGGCCGTGGGTCGCGAGCTGGGCTTCCAGTCCGCTGCGGCGAGGGTCGGCTGCTTCGAGGCCGTCGAGCTGGCGTTGGAGTTTGGGTCCATCGATCCGGCGGCGTGCGTCGGTGAGCTGTTGACCTCGTTGCGCAGCTTCCCAGGCTTGTTCGACACCGATGTCGAGCGATTCGCCGATCTCCAGGAGCCGATCTCGCAGGGGGCCGGGCTCGGTGTCGGTGAGGGCATCTGTGAAGCGGGTGCGGGCCCGGATCGCGTCACGGACGAAGAAGCGCCAGGGTTCTCGCAGGGCGAAGGGATCGATGCGGCGAGGGAGGGCTGCAATGCGTGCAGCGATCAGGCGCGACGCCAGAACTCGGAGAACATAAACGGCGATACCGATGACGATGGCGGCAATCAAGGAGCCGCTCAGAAGGAGGGTGAGCGCAACGGAACCTGCGACGAGCGCGACCGTGATGGGGGAGATCGCTGCGAGGAGGACCGTGGGTTCGAGACGCCGTGCCATCGCGAGCGAGGCTAGTGGTCGCCGTCGCTACGCTGGGGTCTCGTGATCGACACCCCGACACCCATGCCCGAACTCGCCCGTCGAGCGAAGGCAGCCACGACCGCGCTCGCAGTCGCTTCGAGCGCCGAGAAGGATGCTGCGCTTCGTGCTGCTGCTGATCTGCTCGAGGCGAACGCCGATGCCATCATGGAGGCCAACGCCGTCGATGTGGCGAACGCCGAAGCCAGCGGGATGGATCCGGGCCTGGTCGACCGGCTCCGGCTCGACGAGAGCCGAATCGCCGGGATGGCGGGTGGACTTCGCCAGGTTGCTGCGCTCCGCGATCCGGTTGGCGAGATCACCGAGGGCTGGGTGCGTCCCAACGGGCTTCGCATTGAGAAGACCAGGGTTCCGCTCGGCGTCGTGGCGATCATCTACGAATCTCGTCCCAATGTCACCAGCGACGCCTTCGGGCTCTGCCTGAAGTCCGGCAACGTGGCGTTTCTTCGAGGTTCGTCGTCGGCCATCACCTCGAATCTCGCCATCGCATCCGTGCTCCGAGAGGCATTGCCGAAGGCGGGGCTGCCGGCCGATGCCCTCGTCGTGGTCGACGACACCCGTCGTGAAGCGGCCACTGCGTTCATGCAACAGCGCGGCTATGTCGACTGTTTGATCCCTCGTGGCGGTCCGTCCTTGATCCAGTCGATCCTCGACAACGCAACCGTGCCCTACGTCATCGACGGTGCTGGCAACTGCCACATCTATGTCGACTCGTCTGCCGATCTCGAGATGGCGTGTGAGATCACCCGCAACGCGAAGACGCAGCGCATCGGTGTCTGCAACGCCGCCGAGTCGCTGGTCGTGCACGCCGATGTCGCCGAGACGTTCCTTCCCTTGGCGGCCGCTGTGCTTGAGGGTGTCGAGTTGGTGGGTGACGAGCGGGCGCGGGCGATCGTCGACATGGGCGTCGCCAGCGATGACGACTTCGCCACCGAGTTTCTGGCCATGAAGATGAGTGTCAAGGTCGTCGATGATCTTGACGAGGCGATCAGCCATGTCAACGAGACCTCCACGGGCCACTCCGAGGCGATCATCACCAATGACATCGTCTCCGCCGATCGGTTCGCCCGCGAGGTCGATGCGGCGGCGGTGTTGGTCAACGCGTCGACCCGTTTCGTCGACGGTGAGGAGTTCGGTTTCGGGGCCGAGATCGGAATCTCGACTCAAAAGCTCCACGCACGCGGCCCGATGGGCCTCGAACAGCTGACCACGGAGAAGTTCGTGGTTCGCGGTACCGGCCAGATCCGCGGCTGATCCCTCTCGTGCTCGCTGCACGCCGAGCTGGGTCACTCCTGCGTTTCAGGGCGACAACACCTCGCGACCGGTTACGGATAGGGCGTTAACGGGCGCTAACGTGCGCCCCTATGTCGCATCGCTTCTCCGACGTCGCCGCACTCAAAGACGAGCTCGCCGGCGTCGACTATCTGTCCGACGAAGGCATTGCGGGCGTCGTGTACCTCGCCGACCGCCTTCAGAAGCCGATCCTCGTCGAGGGTCCTGCCGGTACCGGAAAGACCCAGCTGGCCAAGAGCGTCTCGGAGATCACCGGCGCTCGGCTGATCCGGCTGCAGTGCTACGAAGGCCTCGACGAGGCCAAGGCGCTCTACGAGTGGAACTACAAGAAGCAGCTGTTGCGCATCCAGGCCGAGGGTGGCAGCGATGAGGACTGGACCGATCTCAGCGACGACATCTTCAGCGACGAGTTCTTGTTGACCCGTCCGTTGCTCGAGGCCATTCGTTCGGAAGAGCCAGTCGTCCTGCTCATCGACGAAGTCGACCGGGTCGAGGTCGAGACCGAGGCGCTTCTGCTGGAGATCCTCTCGGACTACCAGGTCTCGATCCCGGAACTCGGCACGATCGAGGCGAAGCAGATCCCGCTGGTCTTCCTCACGTCGAACAACACGCGTGAGCTCTCCGAGGCGCTGAAGCGCCGCTGCCTCTACCTCCACGTCGATTACCCCGACATGGAGCGTGAGAAGGAGATCGTCCTCACCAAGGTCCCCGACATCACCGAGAACCTGGCCGACCAGGTCGCTCGTGTCGTTCGCTCGATCCGACAGATCGAGCTCAAGAAGCACCCGAGTGTCTCCGAGACACTCGACTGGGCGAAGACGCTCGTGCTGCTCGGTGTCGAGAAGATCGACGAGCAGACCGCGGCATCGACGATCAACATCCTCTTGAAGTACCAGAGCGACATCAACAAGGCGCTGAAGGAACTGGCTACGGCTGACGGCGTCACGCCCTGATGACGGTCACCGACGCTACTGCTGACGCGACACCGGAGGGTGTGGGGGATCCGATCCTCGATCTCCTCAACGGTTTCATCGTCCAGCTTCGTGCTGCGGGCCTACCGGTCAGCCTCACGGAGAATCTCGATGCGATGCAGGCGATCCGCCATGTGCCGCTCGAGGATCGCGAGACGTTCAAGTACGCACTCGCCGCAACGTTGGTCAAGCACCACAACCACTGGAAGGCCTTCGAGACGGTCTTCGAGGTCTATTTCTCGCTGCGCGGTGACGAATACCAGATCGGCGACGAACTGGTCGAGTTGCCGGAGATGGACGACGACGAGCAGGGCGACCAGCAGGGCAGCGGCGACCAGCAGGGTGGTGGGGGCGAGAACCTCACGCCCGAGGAGCTGGCCGAGATGCTCTACCAGTCGCTCATGCGAGGCGATCAGCAGATGATGCGAGGCGTCGCCCGCCAAGCCGTCAAGCGGTACGCCGGCATGGAGCCGGGCCGCCCGGTCGGCGGCACCTACTACCTGTATCGCACGCTGCGGAATCTCGACATCGATGGTGTGCTCGAACGGCTGCTCGAGCAGGAGCAGAACGAAGACGGCGAGGCCCCGTCGGACTTCGAGCAGCGTCTCGCCCGTGACGAGTACCAATCGCGCGCTAACCAACTGCAGCAGGAGATCGAGGCGGAGATCCGTCGGCGGCTCGTCGCCGACCGCGGTGTCGAAGCGATGGCCAAGACGCTCCGCAAGCCGCTGCCCGAAGATGTCGACTTTATGCATGCCTCTCGTGAAGAGATGGCATCGCTCCGCAAGGCGATCTGGCCGCTCACCCGCAAACTCGCCGCTCGCCTGCAGCGCAAGCGGCGCCACGGCCGCAAGGGCCCGCTCGACTTCCGCCGCACCGTGCGCGCCAGTCTCAGCTATGGCGGTGTGCCCGCCGAGCCGAAGTTCCGGAACCCTCGGCCCCACAAGCCCGAGATCTTCGTCATCGCCGACATTTCCGGTTCAGTCGCTGCGTTCGCTCGCTTCACGCTCCACCTCGTGTATGCCATCTCGGGGCAGTTCTCGAAGGTTCGAGCCTTTGTCTTCATCGATGGTCTCGACGAGGTCACCCACATGTTCGAAGGCGTCGAGGACATCAACGAAGCCGTGCACCGGGTCAACACCGAAGCTGATGTCGTCTGGGTCGATGGCCACTCCGACTACGGCCATGCGCTCGGTGTCTTCTGGGAGAAGTACGGCAACGAGATCGGGCCTCGTACCTCGATCATGATTCTCGGCGACGCCCGGAACAACTACCACGCCTCGGAGAGTTGGATCATCAAGGCCATGAACGAGAAGGCTCGGGCTGTGCACTGGCTCAACCCCGAGCCCCAGAGCTACTGGGACACCGGCGATTCGATCGTTGGCGAGTACGCCCAGCACTGTGACGGCACCTTCGAGGTGCGGAATCTCCGCCAGCTCGAAGCATTCGTCGACAATCTCGCCTGAGGTGACGGCGCCGAAGCGCCCGCTCCCTGTGCCGAAGGTAGCGGGTCAGGCGTCGATGATTTCGCCTCGAACGATCGAGGCGCCGGAGTGGGTCTCATCGCCGTCGCGTGGTTCGTAGCTGATGTCGACGAGGACGGTGTCGAATGCCGACGTGTCGAAGTCGTCGGGAATCTCGTAGGTGCTGTCCGCACCGCTCTCGATGATGCCGAGGGTCGAGATGGTGAGCTCGCCAGCGGCGTCGATGCCGATGATCCAGAGCTCGAGATCCTCGCTGGCCCGAGGTGGCAAGGCGGCAGCGCTCAGTTGAACGGCCTGGGCCGAATCGGTACCGAGGATGGTGGCGTCGACGGTGAGCGTGACTCCTTCGTCGACGAAACCCTCCTGCCAATCGAGTCGGGCATCGCCGACGACCTCGAAGGAGGGGCTGTCGTTCCCGCTTGCGGCGACGACGAGGGCGCCGATCACTACGACGACAGCGGCGGCTGCGGCGGCGAAGAAGGCCGTTCCCAGGCGAAACCGACTGGTGATGTCGACAACGTTGTTCGTCGGGGACTCACCAGACTCCTCTCCCACGGTGTCGGAAGGGGAATCGGCGAACACGGCAGCTTCGATGTCGTTCCAGAGGTCGGCCGGCGGGGCGGCGAACTCAAGATCGTCGTCGGTCATCGAGCGCAGGAGCGCACCGATGCGAGCTTCGTTCTCGTCAAGTTGGAGATTGCCGTCAGTCATGCTGATTCTCCAGGTGGCGTCGGATCCGGGCAAGGCCACGACGGATGTCGCTCTTGACGGTTCCTAGGGGGATATTCGTGCGTTCGGCGATCTGCGGATGCGTCAGATCGTGCAAATACGCAAGGGTGATGACTCTGCGGGCCCGATCCGGAAGTTCGCGGAGGGCATCGGCGATGAGCATCTTGTCGCTCATTGCATCGACCTCGGCCTCGGTGGAGAGCTCGACGGTATCCTCGTCGGCCCGACGATCGCTGTGGCGCTTCTCGGAGCGGACATTGTCGATGATGCGGTTGCGGGCGATGCCCATCAGCCATGCGCCGAGACGGCCCTTTTCGGGGTTGTACCGCTCTCGTGCGCGCCAGGCGCTCAGGAACACCTCTTGGGTGACGTCCTTCGCGCGTTCGGGATCGAGCGAACGGGCGCAGAAGCTGTACACCAGGCGGCCGTACTCGTCGTAGGCAAGCCGAAGAGCGTCTTCGTCGCCGCGCACGAAGGCGGTTTCGATGTCGCGTCCGACGGGCACTTCTGCGGTGCTCACGTTGCGAGCGTAGCGAGAACGAGACGAGGTGTCGTCAACCCCGATGATGGTTGTCATGTGCAGGCTCCCGGCCGCGCCTGTCGGCCCGGCCCGACCCTCAAGGGGATCGGGCCGAGTCCGACGGACACGTTGGGGGATACCGGCTTCACGAATCTCAGGCCGGCGGCAGCAGAACGGCGTCGATGACGTGGATCACGCCGTTGCTTGCGAGGACATCGGCCTGGATTACGGTGGCGCTGTCGTTGATCACGACAGCGCCGTCGACCACGCTGATTGCGATCTCGGCGCCGTTGATGGTGGCGACGGACTGGCCGTCGAGGGCAATCGCCTGCTCGGCGCTGACCGAACCGAGCAGACCGTGATACGTGAGGATCGAGGTCAGGGTGTCAGTGTCGGCCAGCAACTCCTCAGCGGTGAGACCGAGTGCATCGAGAGCGGCGGCGAAGGCGTCGTCGGTCGGAGCGAAGATGGTGAAGTCACCGTCGGCGTCGAGTGGCACGGAGAGGCCGGTTGCTTCGCCGGCGGCGAGGAGCGTCGTGAAGATGCCAGCTTCCTCGGCGACGCCGACGATCGTGCCGAGTTCGGGAGCAGCTTCTTCGTCGACCATGTCTGCGTCGGCGGTGTCATCGCCGTCACCGAGGAGCGCCTCGGCGATGGTGGGCGGGAGAATGACGGCGTCGATGACGTGGATGATGCCGTTGCTGGCCTCGACGTCGGCCATGACGACGGTGGCGTTGTTGATCATGACGTTGCCATCGACGACGGCGATGTCGATCTCCTCGCCCTGGACGGTGGCGGCGGACTGGCCGTCGAGGGAGATGGCGGTCTCGGCATCGACCGCTCCAGCAACGACGTGGTACGTCAAGATGTCGGCGAGGGCGGGGTTACCGAGGAGCTCTTCGGCGGTCAGGCCGAGTGCGTCGAGGGCGGCGGCGAAGGCGTCGTCGGTCGGAGCGAAGACGGTGAACGGGCCATCACCACTGAGCGTCTCGACGAGGCCGGCTTCGGTCACGGCGGCGACGAGGGTCTCAAAGGAGCCGGCGCCGACGGCGACGTCGACGATGGTGCCGGGACCTTCGTCCTCTTCGGCCATGTCATCGTCGGTCATCTCGTCGTCGCTCGGCTCGGCGGCGTCGGATGACTCGGCGGCATCGTCGGCTTCTTCGACAGGATCATCGTCGCCACAGGCAGCGGCGATGAGCGAGACCGAGAGGAGCAACGCGAGAAGGCGTAGCAGGGAACGCATGGGGATCTTCCTTGTATAGGGAAAGGGGGATGTGATGCGCACGGGTGGGTTACACCCGTGTTGTTCCCTTAACGAAGGTCGGCACGCCCCCGGATGCACTCCTGCTGCGAGGTCGATGCAGTCTGCGTCGACCTGATGTCGGCGGCGTTCCGCTTCAGTCCGTCTGAAGGAGTTCGGCGACCATGAAGGCCAGGTCGACCGACTGACGACCATTCAGACGCGGATCGCACATCGTCTCGTACGCCTGGTCGAGCGCGGTCTCTTGGAGGTCGTCGCCGCCACCGACGCACTCCGTGACGGAGTCGCCAGTGAGTTCGACGTGGATGCCGCCCGCCCAGGTTCCTTCCTGGCGGTGGGCGGCGAAGAAACCCGCAATCTCATCGAGGATGCGATCGAAATGCCGGGTCTTGTGGCCGCCCTCGGCGGTGTAGGTGTTGCCGTGCATCGGATCGCAGGCCCAGACCACAGGGTGGCCGGAGTCACGAACCGCGGCGAGAAGCGGCGGCAGGTTGTCGCGCACATTGTCGGCGCCTTGCCGAGTGATGAGTGTCAGGCGGCCGGGGGTCTTCTCGGGGTTGAGCGCCTCGCACAGGGCGAGCACCTCGTCCGCTGTCGCCGTCGGGCCGACCTTGCAGCCGAGTGGGTTCTTCACGCCTCGAAGGAACTCGACATGGGCGCCGTCGAGTTGGCGGGTGCGCTCGCCGATCCAAAGCATGTGGGCCGAGCAGTCGTACCAATCGCCGGTGAGGGAGTCCTCCCGGGTCAGCGCTTCTTCGTAGTTGAGGAGAAGCGCTTCGTGGCTCGTGAAGAAGTCGACTTCGTGCAAGGCCGGCACGGTGCTGCTGTTGACGCCGCACGCATCCATGAAGGTGAGGGCGCGGTCGATCTCGCCGGCCATCTGTTCGTAGCGTTCACCGGCGGGAGAGGAAGCGACAAATTCGCGGTTCCAGGTCGAGATCTGGCTGAGGTCGGCGTAGCCACCTCGGGTAAAGGCCCGCAGTAGGTTCAGTGTGGAGGCGGCCCGGTGGTAGGCGGTGAGCAGTCGTTGGGCGTCGGGGCGACGTTCGCTCTCGGTGAAGCCGATGTCGTTGACGATCTGGCCAAGGAAGGACGGCAGCTCGATCTCACCCTTGGTCTCGACGGGGGAGGAGCGGGGTTTGGCGAACTGCCCGGCGATACGGCCGACCTTGACGACCGGCAGGCCACCCGAATACGTGAGGACGACCGCCATCTGAAGGATGACGCGGAGCTTGTCGCGGATCGAGTCAGCGGAGCTGTCGAACGATTCGGCGCAGTCGCCTGCTTGGAGCAGGAACGCTTCACCTCGAGCGACACGGGCCAACTGGTCGGTGAGATTCCGAGCCTCGCCAGCGAACACGAGGGGCGGCATCTGCCCAAGCATTTTGAGTGCCTGATCGAGCTCGCCCGCATCGGGCCAGTTCGGCTGGTGCTTGATGGGCAGGTCGCGCCACGTGCTGGGTGTCCAGGTGGAAGTCACCCCCCAAGTGTGGTGCGCCGTGAGCCCGGTGCCAACTCGTTATCCACCGCCGAAAACGGCCGGAGCCCCCGCCGAGGCGGGGGCTCCGATGAGCGATGATGGTGTGATCGGGTGTGATCAGGCGACGCCGACGGTGTCGGCCATGTCGGCCGCGTGTTCGCGGACCGAGTGGATCGCACGCTTCACGAGACGACGGGCGGCCTCGGCGGTGACACCGAGATCTTCGCCGACCTCGCGGTACGAGCGCTTGCGGCCGTCGCCAAGGCCAAAGCGCTGCTCTACGGCGTACTTGGCGCGGGGATCGAGGATGTCGAGCAGCCCGGTGACCATCTCCATCTCGGCATTCGCCATAACCTCGACCTCGGGGCCGGGGTTGGAGTCGGGGAGGAGATCGACGAGTTCGTTGGAGTCGTCGTCACCGATGGTGCGGTCGAGGCTGGTCGGGGTGGTCAGCCGATGCAGGCGTGCGTGCTCGTCGTCGAGTTCGTCGCCGTCACCCGACACGGCGCGCAGTGCGGCACGGAGGCTGGCGGAACGATCGCCGGGGAGGCGGACAAGCGAGGCCTTCTGATCGAGGGCACGGCCGATGGCCTGGCGGATCCAGAAGGTGGCGTAGGTCGAGAACTTGAACCCCTTGCGCCAGTCGAACTTGTCGACGGCGTGCTCAAGGCCGAGGTTGCCTTCCTGGATGAGGTCGAGCAGTTCCATGCCGGGAGGCAGGGGATAGCGGCGGGCAACGCTCACGACGAGGCGCAGGTTGGCCCGGATGAACCGGTCCTTGGCGGCGGCGGCATCGCGGATCGCTCGGTCAAGCTCGCGGCCTTTTTCGCCGGCCTCCTTGCGAGCACGGGCTTCGAAGCCCTTCTCGATGATCTGGCTCAGCTCGCGCTCTTCCTGGGCATTCAGGAGGGCGACAGCGCCAATTTCGTTCAAGTACTGTCCAACAGAATCGCTCATGACAAACTCATTCAAGGGAAACCCGCCCAGGGACGATCCGAGGCGGTGGGGTTTGGCGGGGGAAGCTGGTACCGTGAGCGCACTCTGGAGCTGTGCGCGCATCTCTGCGGTCCAACCGACGTATTGTGCGCACAAAGTTACGCGTCAGTAAAGAAGCGATCGCGTGACATATGTCACCCTGGCGACGCAAGCCGTCGGCCAAGCGCTACCAGAACCGCACCTGGCGCCGACGCTGGAGCCCGCTCAGCGCCGTGCTCGGAGGTCCGACGCGTATGCTCGCGTCGATGTCCAACGGTCCGGGTCGAGAAATCGGTGTCTTCGGAGGCACGTTCGACCCGCCGCACGTCGGCCACCTCGCCATCGCGCTCGAGGTTCGTCATGTCCTGGATCTCGACGAGGTCTGGTTCGTCGTGGCCGGTGACCCGTGGCAGAAGTCCGCGGAACGCTCGATTACGCCGGCATCGATCCGCCTCGCCATGGTCGAGGCGGCTGTCAGTGGGGTTGACGGTGTGCAGGTCTCAAGCCTCGAAGTCGACCGAGACGGTCCGTCGTACACCGCCGACACCCTCACCGATCTTGCAGCGGCCCATCCCGCCGACACCTTCTATCTGATCATCGGATCCGACGCCGCCGTCGGGCTCGACACGTGGCAGCGGCCCGACGTCGTCGCCGAGCTCGCCAAGGTGGTCGTCGTCGATCGTGGTGGCCGCGAAGGCGGACGGCCACCAGCGGGGTGGTCGTACGAGCTTGTCGATGTCCCTGCCCTTGAGGTGTCGTCGTCCGAGCTTCGGCGTCGGGTCGCCGACGGTGCACCGATCCGGGGGCTCGTTTCCCCCGGCGTGGCCGACGTGATCGAGGCGCACGACCTCTATCAGGAGTTGTCGTGAGTACCCGTGTCGGCGAGACCGGCGGCGAGAAAGAAATCGAGCTCGGCGACCTCGACGAACGCCCCACTGCATCGAGCGGACGCCGCCGCAAACGACGGGTACCGGCCCCGAAGGCGAACCTGTTCTGGCGTTTCGTCTTCCCGATCCTCCTGGCCGGTTTGGCGGTGGCGTCGTTCCAGTTGTGGCGCACGGGCACGAAAGCAGTGCTCAACAGCACGGACGGCACGGTCGTCGAGGTCGTGAGCGATCCCGACGCGCCCGGTTACCAGGCCTTCGCCGTTCCCACGCCCACGATGCTCACCCTGCACATCGATGACGGAGAACTCGTCGGTGTCACCGTCCTCGCCCGAACGTTGCTCGAGGGCGGCGGGCAGCTCGTGCTCGTGTCGTCCGATCTCGCAGCCGATGGCGCAAGCGGCCCTACTCTCGCGGATGTCTACGCAGACGAGGGACGCGTGGGGGTCGAGCGCTCCGTCGGGATGCTCTTCGGGTTTGGCTTCCTCGAGATACTCGAGATCGACACCGTCAGCTTTGGCCGGCTCCTCGAACTCGCCGAACCGATTGCCTTCAACCTGCTCGACGACCTGATCTCGACCGACGCCGACGGCACGGAGGTGTGGTTGGAGCGAGGCGGAACCCTGCTCGATGGCGAGACTGCTGCCGACGTCTATCGCTGGCGCAATCCCAGCGAGGTCGACGCCAACCGCAACGAGCGCCAAGCCGATGTGTGGGAGAGCTGGCTTGCGTCGATCGCCGCCGCCGACGACCTGGTTGCGGCGACGCTCCCGTTCGACGACGGCCTTTCTCCTTATCTCCGTGCGCTTGCCACCGGTCAATCCGATATCCAACTGCTGCCGGCGGTTCCCTCCGACGCAGGTTCTGTGCCCACCTATGTCCTCGACGACAACGCGACGGCCTGGCTCGCCGAGATTGCCGATCGCATGGTGCCACTTCCGATTCCGGCACCCGGTGTCGATGTCGCCACCGTCCGTCTTCTCGATGGCATCGGCGATCCCGCCCTCGCCGCGGAGGCCCGGGGGGTTGTCGCCCGGCTCAGCGAACTCGTCATCGTCGGCAATGCCACCGAATTTGGTCTCGCCACGACCACCGTCTCATACCATGACGAGGCCAATGCCCCGCTCGCCGAAGCTCTGGCCACACAGCTCGGCGCAGAGGTAGCGGCCGACCTGCGACCCGATGAACCCGTCGATCTCACCGTGACGATCGGCACCGACTGGGAGATCCCGTGACCGAAGCCGACGAGCTCCTCCGTCTCGTGCGTGTCGCTGCCGCCGCAGCCGACGACAAGAAGGCTGACGAAACCTTGATCGTCGACGTGGGCGACGTGTTTGCCGTCTCGGACTACTTCGTGATCACGAGCGGTTCAAACCCTCGCCAGGTGCACGCCATCGCTGATGCCGTTGAGGATGAGGTCAAGAAGTCGGGCGGACCCGGCCCCGTGCGGGTTGAGGGGCTCGATCAGCGCGAATGGGTGCTGATGGACTACGGCGCCTTCGTCGTGCATGTCTTCCACCGTGAGCAACGAGACTTCTACCAGCTTGAGCGGTTGTGGGGTGACCGACCCCGGGTCGACTGGGAGCCGATGAATCCGAGGAGCGAGTCGGCCTGATCACTGATGCTGCGGCTGCCGGTAAGGGCAGCAACTCTGGCATCCTGTCGGGCATGGCCATGACCGACCGTTCAGCACTTCACGACAATCTCTCGATCGACACACCCGAGATCGCCGGGATCGTCTCCGGTGTCCGCGCCGTCTTCGACAGCGGTCGTACCCGTCCGATGGCGTGGCGCCACGCGCAGCTCGACGGTCTGTTGCGGTTGCTCGAGGAGGAGGCCCCTCGTTTCGAAGCAGCGCTCGCTGCGGATCTCGGGCGCTCGCCGTTGGAGGCCTTCGCAGCTGACATCGGCGCAACAGCGACCGAAATCGCGCACATCCGCAAGCATGTCGGCACGTGGGCCAAGCCCCGCAAGGTGCGGCTGCCGCTCAACGCCCGCCCCGGGTCGGGTCACGTCGTTCCCGAGCCGCTCGGCGTCGCGCTCGTCGTTGCGCCCTGGAACTATCCGGTGCAGCTGGTGCTGCTTCCGATCGCCGCCGCCATATCGGCGGGCAATGCTGTTGTCGCCAAGCCGTCGGAGATCGCGCCCGCCACCTCCGCCCTGCTTGCCGAGACCTTGCCCCGCTATGTCGACGACGAGGCGATCGTCGTGATCGAGGGGGATGTCCCAGTCGCCACCGAGCTCCTGGAGCAGCGGTTCGACCACATCTTCTACACGGGCTCCACGGCGGTCGGCCGCATCGTGTATCAGGCCGCTGCCCGTCACCTGACCCCGGTCACGCTCGAGCTCGGCGGCAAGAGCCCGGTGTTTGTCGACCCGTCGGCCAACCTCGACGTGACCGCCCGCCGTCTCGCGTGGGGGAAGTGGCTCAATGCGGGCCAGACCTGTGTTGCACCGGACTATGTGCTGGTCACCGAAGGCCAACGCGACGAACTCATCGACAAGATGCAGGCGGCGTTTGCCGACTTCAGCAGGGGCGCAGCAGCAGGCGAGAGCGACGACTTCTCCTCGATCGTCTCTGAACATCACGCCGGCCGGCTTGCTCAGCTGCTCGACGGCCATGGCGGCACCGTTGCCTTCGGAGGCGCTGTCGACATTGGGGGCCGGCACGTCGAGCCAACCGTGATCGTCGACCCTGATCTCGACTCACCGATCATGTCCGAGGAGATCTTCGGGCCGATCCTGCCGGTCATCACGGTCGATTCCATGGACGAGGCCGTTGCGCTGGTCAACCGTCGTCCGAAGCCGCTTGCGCTCTATGTCTTCGCCGAAGATCGCGATGCCGCTGATGCCGTGCTCAGCGCCACCAGTTCCGGCGGTGCATGCGTCAACCATGTGGTGCTGCACATCACACCGCCCGACCTGCCCTTCGGTGGCGTCGGCGAGGCCGGGATCGGGCGCTACCACGGCCAGTCGGGCTTCGATACCTTCTCCAACCTGAAGTCGGTCATGCGGAAGCCGACCAAACCCGATCCGTCGATTCTGTATCCGCCCTACACCGGATTGAAGGAAAAGCTGATCCGCAAGTTCCTCTAATGGGTGTCCGACCGGACGTCGGAGCTGGGCTTTACTGTTCGCCACTGTTCGCCGTGTTGGGAAAGAACGACATCAAGCACCACCGAGGTATGCGCTCGAGCGACCGGCGTTCTTCGCGAGTTTTGACGGCAACTCGACGCTCCCGGGGAGTTGCGGCGCTTCTCCTGGGTCGTCGTGCCGATTGGCGTCTCGAACGGTTTCCCTCTCTCTCCGCTCCTCGGCCGGGCCGCCATTGGGTTGGGCCGCTCGTCGTGACCACCTCAGTCCTCGTTGGGTGGTTTGCCTTTGACGGCGCTGTCGGCGATGGCAATGTCGCCTTCGCACTCTTTCTCGGGTCCGCGTCGATTGTGATGATGGCGTGGAGTCTCGTCCTTGCGCTGCGTCTGAGGGTCAACGAGACGCTCTTCGGAGGCCTCGACCGCGCCTACCGCTGGCACCGATGGCTTGGTGCCCTTTCTGTCCCCGCGATGTGGCTCCACATTGAAACGGTTGACGATGTGGAAGGCATCCCGGGTGCGAGTCGCGACATCGCCCACGCAGCCGAAGACTTGGCCGAACAAGCGGAAACAATCATCTACGTCTTGGTCGCTGCCTCGCTGCTGCGCTGGCTACCCACCCGCTGGTGGCGTTGGACCCACAAGGCGATCGGCGTGCCGTTTGCGTTCGCGTCATGGCACTTCTACACCGCAACCAAACCGTATGCGAATGACTCAGCATGGGGGATCTGGTTCGCGGTGTTGATGAGCGCTGGCCTTCTTGCATGGTTGGTTCGGGTGGTTGTTCGGGATGCTTTCTCCGGTGAGCGGTACACGGTTGTCAACGTGGAACGCTCGGAGTCCATCACCACGGTTGATCTTCGCCCGCTCAAAGGAGTCGGTCGACGCGCAGCACCGGGCCAATTCGCCTTCGTTCGTTTCAACGCGCCTGGCCTGCGCGAACCTCACCCATTCACGCTTGCGTCGTCACCAACTGCCGATCTCCTGCGGTTTCATATCCGAGACCTTGGAGACTGGACGAACCACCTCGGGCGGAGCGTGACACCCGGCATGGTTGCACGAGTCGAAGGGCCATATGGACGACTCTCCCCGTTGTCGCCACCGGGCCGCCGGGCACTGTGGGTGGCCGGCGGAGTGGGGATCACGCCATTCCTTTCCGCACTGGACCAAGCAGACCCAGCGTGTCCGCCCGTTCTGTTGTACACCTTCCGCACTGCCGATGACGCCGCTGGACTTGGTGCCCTTGAACGGGCACGAACTGCGGGGCTGATCGATCTGCACCTGTTCGAGACGGCGGCGGGCGACCGCCTCTGCGCAGAGTATCTCGATCCGGTTTTCCCCGATGGGCTGTGCGATGCGCACGTGGTGATGTGCGGTCCAACAGCGCTGATGGCCGACATGCGGCGCGGCGTCCGACAACGCGGTCAACGCGTTTGCCATATCGAGAGATTTGATATTCGTACCGGTGTCGGTCCTGACCTCTCGGTTCCCGTCGATACCGCGCTCTCACAACTGCGGTCACGGCTCGCGAAGGCCGACTGAATCAGACGGTCCGGAGCCCCCAAAAACACCGGAACCCCCGCCGAAGCGGGGGTTCGGAGTGGAGCTAAGGGGAATTGAACCCCTGACCTCTTCCATGCCATGGAAGCGCTCTACCAACTGAGCTATAGCCCCGAGTTGCGGATGAGGATGGTAGCAGCCTGATCGTTGGGCCCCACCTTCTCGACACCCTCCCTCGGCGGGTTTCTCCCAGGGCATACCGTCGTCGTGATGCGTGCCCGGCTGACAGCCCCGGACCTTTGGATGGTGGTGTCGACGACTGCGGTGTTTGCCGCCGGTCTGATCGTCGCAACCGCCACCCCGGGGCCGCTCCTCACCGCTGATGATCTGGCCTCGTTCGGTCTCGCCTGGACCATGGCGGGCGAGGGTGCGGCACCGATGCCACCGCAGGCGCCGTATGGCGTGCTGTATCCAACGACGTTGGTCCCGGGCTGGCTTTTGGGGCTTGATGACAGCGGGATGCTGCTCTGGGCCCGCACGGTGAACGCCCTGTGCGGAGCCTTGATGGTCCCGGTGTTGACCGCGTTCCTGCGGCGCCTCGATGGTGTGCGTCCCGTGCCGGCGATTGCCGCCGCAACGGCCGGGGCGATGATGCCGGCGTTTCTTCTGACCGGATCGATTGCGTGGAGCGAGCGGTTGAGTGTGCTCCTCGTGGCCTGCGCAGCGCTCGTCATCGCCCGTTCGTGGGATGAGCGCAGTGACCTCGATGGATTCCTCGCAATCATCACCGCAGCTGCAATGTTCGCCGCCCACCCGCGGCTTGGCCCACCTGCGTTGGTGCTCATCGTGGTGGTCGCCTTCGCCTTGCGTTGGCTCGGCTGGGCCCGTGTCGTCATGGTGCTCGGTGCGGGGGCGGCGGCACTGTGGGCGGTCGAGCGGATTCGGGCCGCTGTGGCTGAGGCGGCGTTCGGAAACAACGGAACCTACGACGCTGCCGACCTGGCCTCTCGTCGAGGGCTCGGGCTTGTCCCGGAGATGGCGCAGCTCGGGGTTGGCGCGTTGAGCTATCTCGTCATCGCCGGCACCGGTATTGCTGTCTGGGGTGTTCTTCGGCTCGGGGAGCGACGACCAGCCGGCTGGTCGGTGCTGTTACTCGGCCTCGCCGTCCTCGCGATCACGAGCTGGTTCATCACCGGCATTCCTCGAGCCGACAAGTGGTTCCACGGCCGCTACATCGAGGTGATAGCGCCGGTGGTGCTTGCGGTCGGCCTCGCCAACCTCCACCGACTTCGGTGGTGGGCATCGGCGGTCGTCCTGTTCGGCGTCCCCGTGCTCGCCGGTGTCTACGCGGCGTGGAACGGACCCGGGAACACGTGGCTCACCCCTCGCTCGCCGGTGATGATGCTCGGTGCGGAAGTCTCGGGAGCACCGTACGGGAGTCGGATCTTTGAGCCTGGCGCGGCGGCCTTCGTCGCGATCCTTGCCGGGCTCGTCGTTTGGGGGGCCGCCCGGTGGCGCGGCACCGAAATCGCTGCCTGCCTCTTCGTTGCGTTGTCGCTGTGGGGCGCCCACTCCGGCGACCGCGTGCTTGACAACCTCTTTCCCGGCACGGCGATGGGAGAAGTCGACGCCGGCTTCCCCATCGAGGAGGAGATCGGAGAACTGTGGGTCGACACGTCGAGAGTCTCGCCGAACCTCACGAACGCGCTGGCATGGCGGGTCGGGTTCGACGCCACGACGCTGACCGTCACCCAGCACACAACCCACTGGTTGATCCCGTCCGATGCCGAGTCGCCGGCGGGCGCCGAGTTGGTCGCCCAGTTCTCACAGGGGTCGCTTTGGCGAGTCGCAGGCTGATCAGTCGTCCGGGTCGTTCTGGCTGCGCAGGAACGCTTCGAGTTCGTCGGTGAGGTCGTCGCTCGTCGCCATCTCGGCCTCGGCCTCGACCAGGTCGTCATATTGCTTCTCGAGGGCAGCGAGCATGTCGCGATGTGAGGAGTCGTCGTCGACCAGGTCGTCGAGCCGGTTTCGAGTCGCCAAGGCGTCGGCCGCCAACTGACTTGAGTCGAGCACAACACCGGCGGCACCCACGAGTCCGTCGACAAGGGCCAAGGACGCAGCCGGGTAGTGGGCGCCGGAGATGTAGTGGGGCACTTGAGCCCACAGGCCGACCGACTCGATGCCGGCGGCGTGATGGGCCATCTCGAGCGCAGCCTGCATTCCTGCCGGGACGTCGAGCGTGGCCGGCGTGAACCCGAGCGACGCGAGGTCGGGTGTGGCGGCGGTGACCGACAGTCGAGAGGGACGAGTGTGCGGTGACGACGCCGGGTAACTGCCGAGACCGATCACTCGCCGGACCCCGAACCGCTGCGACAACGAGACGACGGCGTCGCAGAACGAACGCCAGTTGTGATCGGGCTCTGCACCGTGGAGCACGAGGACATCGTTCCCGGTTGCGTCACGGCCCGAAACAAGGGTGATCTCCGGCCAGTCGAGCCCGACGTTCACCCCCTCGACGATGTGCATCGTCGGCCGACGAGCACGGTGGTCGAGGAGCCATTCGGTTTCGAACTCGGCAACGGTCACCGGGGCGATCTGCCCGAGGATGGTCTCCGTCGCCTCATGCGCGCACAGACCGGCGTCGATCCAGCCCGTGAGGTGGATCAACAACACCGGATCCTGCAGGGTCGGTGAACCGTGCAAGGTGTAAAGATCTTCGGGTCGTGCCGGTCGAGCCACAGGTGCCTCCTCGATCACACCGTAGACCGCCACCTGGGAATTGCTGAACCCGCCGCTACGTTGGGCCTCACGATGGCTGATGTAACTGATGCAACGTTCGAGACCGATGTCGTCCAGCGGTCCCACCAGGTCCCGGTGGTCGTCGACCTTTGGGCGGAGTGGTGTGGGCCGTGCAAGACGCTCGGTCCGATCCTCGACAAGGTGATCGGTGAGACCAACGGTGGCGTTGAGCTGGCCAAGGTCGACGTCGACGCCAACCCGGCGGTCGCGCAAGCCTTCCGGGTCCAATCGATCCCGGCCGTGTACGCCATGGTCAACGGTGAGATCGTCGACGGGTTCATGGGTGCCCAGGGCGAGGCGCAAGTACGCGAGTTCGTCGAGAAGTTGGTACCCACCGAAGAGCAGAACGAGGTCGAGCGACTCCTCGAAATCGGTGATGTGCCGTCGCTCAACCAGGCCTACGCCCTCGAGCCCGACAACCCGAATGTGCTGACTGCCCTTGCCGGGAAGCTCATCGAGGAGGGCCAAATCGACCAGGGTCTTGCGCTGCTCGACAAAATTCCCGAGAGCCCGACCACCCGACATCTCCGAGCGCTTGCCCGCACCGGTGGCGAGCCGATGGACGACGTCGACGGAACGCTGGCTGCGTTGTTGCCCACCGTGAAGTTCAACGACGACGACCGCCAGAAGTTCGTCGACCTGCTCGAGGTGCTCGGTCCCGAGGATCCCCGCACGGCCGACTGGCGCCGAAAGCTCAGCACCGCGCTGTTCTGATCACCCTGCCCGGCTCGCCGGGTCAGACTTGGACGCCGCTGGCGCCCGACGGAATCCACTTCCCCGTGACCCCCGATGACCGGGAGCGTCCGTGGACGACGACATCTTTCAACCCGAGTTCTCCTGGCGGCGCG
>Ga0255768_10001350_pt1:0-15000 | contig 25239 bp, 18 predicted proteins | sample 071ome_33_FD_179983 | JGI IMG/M metagenome (GOLD analysis project Ga0255768, IMG submission 179983) | Coastal salt marsh microbial communities from the Groves Creek Marsh, Skidaway Island, Georgia - 071412AT metaG (version 2) | ecosystem: Environmental > Aquatic > Marine > Intertidal...
ATAACGGTCATGCCGGGCTGGAATTCGATTTCCAGCGATTCGACGGTGGCGTAATTCTTAATACTGAGATGGGATAACATGAAGTGAAGTATAGGGTATGACCCTATGAGTTTTCACTAATTCCGGTGTTGCGGGCTCCTCCTTCGCGCCAGTTTGATTCTCGCCGTCAGGCGCTTGAATCCCGCCATCGCGACCCCATATAGGCTCAGGCAGCGGGAAGGGCAGAAAACCTGATCTCGCCTATTCGCCCTGCGTTTTATAAGCAATTGTTTTAGCTAATATTTTTGAAATTTTGAGGTAGTGACGGGCATGAGTAATGAGCCGCATCAGGAGCCTGGCGAAGAGATTCCACCCGCAGTTGAGGGGCAGCAGGAACAGGCCGAGCTGCCGCCTGCCAGTGATGAGCTGACGATGGCTCTGGCGAAGCTTGAAGAGGCTGAACAAGCGGCCGGGCAGGCGCGTGATGACCTGCTCCGGGTGCAGGCGGAAATGCAGAATCTCCGCCGCCGAACCGAGCAGGACGTGGAAAAAGCGCACAAGTTCGGTCTGGAAAAATTCAGTATCGAACTGCTGACCGTGATGGACAACCTTGAGCGGGCCCTGAGTGCCGCCGCGGATCACGACGACGAGACGGTCAAGGCGATTCATGAGGGCGTTGATCTGACCCTGAAGAGTTTTTCCGACTGTTTCGGCAAATTCAACATCGAAGCAGTCGACCCACTGGGCGAGCCCTTTGATCCCGCCATGCACCAGGCGATGACGATTCAGGAGAACCCTGACGTGGAGCCTAATACGGTGATCGCGGTGATGCAGAAAGGCTACACCCTGCATGGTCGTGTTATCAGACCTGCCATGGTGGTGGTCAGCAAGGAAGCCGGTGCCCCGGCGAGCTAGAAGAGGGCAAAAAGCATCCCACATGACGGGTTGCGCGCATCAGATCCGTGGGAAACCGGCCCTGATGCGGAGTCAAAGTAATTAAGGATATTTTGCCAGACCACCTTGATTTTGCGGGACTCGGCCAAATATTTAGGACACATGAACAACCGGCAAACCTAAGGCCGGCGAGCACAGATAACTGGAGATCGTAACAATGGGCAAGATAATCGGTATCGATTTGGGGACCACCAATTCCTGCGTCGCAGTGTTGGACGGTGGAGAGCCCAAGGTCATTGAAAATGCAGAGGGTGATCGAACGACACCTTCTATTATCGCCTACACCAATGAGGGGGAGACCCTGGTGGGCCAGCCTGCGAAACGACAGGCTGTCACCAATCCGAATAACACACTGTTCGCCATCAAACGGTTGATCGGGCGTCAGTTCAAAGATGATGTCGTGCAGAAAGACATCAAGATGGTTCCCTACTCGGTCGTGGCCAACGATAACGGCGATGCTTGGGTCGAGGTCAACGGCGACAAAATGTCTCCACCACAGATTTCGGCGCAGGTGCTGAAGAAGATGAAGAAGACCGCCGAGGATTATCTCGGTGAAGAGGTCAAAGAAGCGGTAGTCACAGTCCCGGCCTATTTCAACGATTCCCAGCGTCAGGCAACCAAAGATGCGGGCAAGATCGCCGGCCTTGAGGTGAAGCGAATCATCAATGAGCCGACCGCGGCAGCGCTGGCTTATGGAATGGACAAGAAGTCCGGTGACTCCACGATCGCGGTTTACGATCTGGGAGGCGGCACGTTTGATATTTCGATCATCGAAATAGCCGAGACGGATGGCGAGCACACCTTCGAGGTGCTCTCGACCAATGGTGATACGTTTCTCGGGGGTGAGGACTTTGACCTGCGTCTGATCGACTATCTGGCCGACGAGTTCAAGAAAGAGTCCGGTATGGACCTGCACAATGATCCGCTGGCGCTTCAGCGTCTCAAAGAGGCAGCTGAAAAAGCCAAGATCGAGCTGTCCTCTTCGCAGCAGACCGAGGTCAACCTGCCCTACATCACCGCCGATGCCAGCGGACCGAAGCACCTGGTTCAGAAGTTGACCCGGGCCAAGTTTGAGTCTCTGGTTGAGGAGCTGGTTGAGAATACGTTAGGGCCGGTGAAAACCGCTCTGAAAGACGCAGGTCTGGATGCTTCCAGTATCGACGATGTCATCCTCGTGGGTGGTCAGACACGCATGCCGATGGTCCAGCAGAAGGTTGCAGACTTTTTTGGCAAGGAAGCACGTAAGGACGTTAATCCGGACGAAGCGGTTGCCATGGGCGCCGCGATTCAGGCGGCAGTGCTGTCTGGCGATGTCAACGACGTCCTGCTGCTGGATGTGACTCCGCTGACCCTGGGCATTGAAACGCTGGGAGGTGTTGCCAGTCCTCTGATTGAGAAGAACACAACGATCCCTACCAAAAAGAGTCAGGTATTCTCCACGGCCGATGACAATCAGACCGCCGTTACCATTCACGTGGTGCAGGGTGAGCGCAAGCAGGCCGCCGAAAATAAGTCACTCGGTCGGTTCGACTTGTCTGATATTCCGCCGGCGCCGCGAGGCATGCCGCAGATTGAAGTGTCCTTTGACCTTGATGCCAACGGGATCCTGAATGTGTCGGCCAAGGACAAGGCAACCGGTAAGGAACAGTCGATTGTGATCAAGGCATCAAGCGGTCTGTCGGATGAAGAGATTGATCAGATGATTAAAGACGCTGAGGCTCACTCTGCAGATGATCAGAAGTTTGAGGCGCTGATTTCCGCACGGAACACGGCAGACGGTCTGATTCACGCCACCAGAAAGACACTGGAGGAAGCAGGCGACAAGGCAACCGACGAGGAAAAAGAGGCCATCAACAGCGCGATCAGCGCGCTCGAGGAAGCACTGAAGTCTGATGACAAGGATGACATTGAGGCCAAGACCAAGGATTTGACTGATGCCTCTACCAACCTCGCTCAGAAACTCTACGCCGAGCAGGCCGCAGCAGGCGCAGAAGCCGGAGCTACCGATGCCGGTGGCGCGGATGCTGGGGCTGAAGCCGGTGAAGAGGCGGTCGATGCCGAGTTTGAGGAAGTGAAGGAAGAAGAAAAGTAACGGAACTGGCGCGCCGTTGGCGCGTCAGCGGTTGTGAAGAACTAAGTCATGGGACCTTGAGCCGTGGCTTAGTTCTTTGCGCTTTGGACCATTGATTTTCAACGAGCAGCATAGCGAGCGATATGTCTAAGCGGGATTACTATGAAGTACTGGGTGTTGATCGTGGCGCCTCGGAAGCCGACATCAAGAAGGCTTACCGTCGCGTGGCCATGAAAAATCACCCGGACCGAAATCCCGATAACCCCGAAGCGGAAGAAAAATTCAAAGAAGCCAATGAGGCTTTTGAAGTGCTTTCAGATAAGGAAAAGCGCGGTCGCTATGATCAGTTCGGGCACGCCGGCGTGGAAGGCCAGACCAGCGCCGGCGCTGCTGATTTCAGTGACATTTTTGGTGACATCTTCGGCGATATATTCGGAGGCGGCCGTGGTGGCCGTGGTGGGCGCAGTCATGTGCGTCAGGGCGCTGATCTTCGCTACAATCTCGAACTTGATCTTGAAGGCGCTGTCGGGGGCACCACGGTTAAGATCCGTATCCCGACTACTGTTTCCTGTAAACACTGCGATGGCAGTGGTGCTGCGCCCGGTACTGAACCTGTTAACTGCTCGACCTGCGGGGGTCATGGTCAGGTCCGTATGCAGCAGGGATTTTTCTCTGTGCAACAGACCTGCCCGCGCTGTCAGGGCGCCGGCAAGCAGATTACAGACCCTTGCCATGTCTGCCATGGGCGCGGCAGCACTGATGAAACCAAGACCCTGTCCGTCAAGGTGCCGGCAGGCGTGGATGACGGTGATCGAATTCGCTTAAGCGGTGAGGGGCAGGCCGGCGTGCATGGCGGACCTCCCGGCGATCTGTACGTTGAGATGCGCATCAAACCTCACGAGATCTTTGAGCGTGACGGGCGCAATCTGCACTGTGAGATTCCGATTAACTTCGCCGATGCCGCACTCGGCGGCGAGTTGGAAGTGCCAACCCTGGACGGTAAGGTCAAACTGAAAATTCCCAAGGAAACTCAGACCGGTAAGCTGTTTCGATTGCGCGGCAAAGGTGTGACGTCGATCAGAGGCGGTGGCGCCGGTGATTTGCTGTGTCGCGTAGTCGTTGAGACACCGGTCAATCTGACGTCACGGCAGCGAGAAATCCTTGAAGAGTTCCAGTCCATCCAGAAAGAAGAGGGGCGTCACCAGTCACCGAAAGAATCCTCCTGGTTTGAGGGCGTAAAAAAATTCGTTGACGGATTGACTGGTTAGCGCGAAGCCACGCACCTGTTACCGGTACCATGGCGGCAACTCCCGGTAGGCGTCTGTTCACGCCTGCAGGTTTTGTTATCTCTAAACCGCCGATGCCTGCACAGACCCAACCTCTGCCCGAGGCCTGATCTCCCGATTGCTAAGACAGCGAAAGCAACTGTTTGTGCGCTTTCGGATCCAGCCTCGGGCCATACTGGGTGACGACAGTCGCGGAAGCCACGCTGGCAAGCGATCCGGCCTCTTCAAAGCCCATGCCGTTGGTAATCCCGTAAAGGAAAGCGCCTGAATACATATCGCCAGCGCCGTTGGTATCTACCACGGGAACCCGACGGGGTGCGATAGTCAGTAACTGTTCGCCATCCCACAAAAGAGAACCGTCCGCACCAGTGGTCACAGCGAACTGTTTGGCTATGGTCTTAAGCGCTTCAACAGCTTTATCCAGATCTGCTTCGCCCGACCATAACTGCGCTTCCTGGAGGTTGCAGAAAAGCAGGTCTACGCCATCGCCTAGGACTTCATTCACGTTGTCTTTAAAGTACTCGAGCATGGAGGGGTCAGAGAACGTCATGGCGGTTTTGATGCCGTTACTTTTGGCAAAGTCCTTCATTTCAATGATGGCAGACCGGGCGGTATCGGAGGTCACCAGATATCCCTCGAGATACATATACTCGCAGTTCAATGCCGCCTCAAAATCCATTTCAGAGATGGAGATGTTATCGGACACCCCCAGATAGGTGTGCATGGTTCGCTCAGCATCGGGGGTCACCATCACAATGCATCTTCCGCTGACGCCTTCCACCCGCTGACTGTTTTTGTTGGTCTGTATGTTGTGGTCCCCCAGCTGCTGCAGGAAAAAATCGCCGGTTTCATCATTGGCGACTCGGCACGAGTAGAATGCGCTGCCGCCGAACTGGCTGATGGCATAAAGGGTGTTCGCCGCAGACCCCCCGCCGGAACGGGTTTTCACGCCGTATCGCCGGGTAAGTTCAGACAGCAGTTGATCCTGCTGTTCACGATCAACCAGGGTCATCATTCCCTTTTCTATTGAAAATTCCTTCAGAAAGTCATCTTCGATTTCGAATTCTTTATCCACCAGGGCATTGCCGATGCCGTATACGTCATATTTCATGGAGACAGGTTCTCAGTTGTTAAGCGGATTTTTTAATGTGGTGAAAGGCTTTTTCTGCAGCATCCAGCGTGAGCTGGATTTCCTCAGGGCCATGAGCCGCGGAAACAAATCCGGCTTCGAAGGCAGAAGGGGCCAGGTAGATTCCGTTTTCCAGCATCACATGGAAATACGTCTGGAATGCACCTGCATCGCCGGCCATGACCTCCGACAAGCTGGTGACTTTTTCAGCGCTGTTCAGGAAGCATCCAAACATGCCCCCTATCTGATTCGTAGTAAACGGCACGCCGGCTGCGTCGGCTCGCTCCTGTAAGCCTGACAGCAGGCTCGCTGTACTCGCCGTCAGCTCGTCATAGAATCCGGGTTCTGTCAGAGCGTCAAGCATGGCGAGTCCTGCTGCTACGGCCAGTGGGCTGCCTGACAGCGTCCCGGCCTGATAGACCGCGCCGTTTGGCGCAATATGATCCATGATGTCTTTGCGCCCGCCAAAGGCGCCAACCGGCAGGCCGCCACCGATCACTTTGCCCAGTGCCGTCAGATCAGGTGTCACTCCGTAGACAGCCTGGGCGCCGCCGAGACCTACCCGAAAACCGGTCATGACCTCATCGAAGATCAACACGCTGCCGGACTCATCGCAGCACTCTCTCAGCGTTTCCAGAAAGCCGGGAACCGGCGGCACGCAGTTCATATTGCCGGCGACTGGCTCTACGATGATGCAGGCAACCTGCTCGCCCATTTCTTTAAAGAAACTCTTTACACCTTCACTGTCGTTGTAGGTCAGCACGTGCGTGAGATCGGTGTAGGATTTTGGCACCCCGAGCGAATCCGGTTCGCCGAGTGTCAGTGCGCCTGATCCTGCTTTGACGAGAAGGCCATCCACATGACCGTGGTAGCAGCCTTCAAATTTGACGACCAGATCACGACGGGTGAAACCCCGCGCCAAGCGGATGGCGCTCATGGTGGCCTCGGTGCCCGAAGTTACCAGCCTCACCTGTTCCAGAGAAGGGACGAGTGCGCACATTTTTTCGGCTATGCTCACTTCTTCGGCAGTTGTTGCGCCGTAGCCCAGACCCGCTTCCAGTTGTTTACTGAGAGCGGCCAGCACCGCCGGGTTACGATGGCCGAGGATCAGAGGGCCGTATGCGCCGACATAATCCACGTAGCGGTTATCGTCGCTGTCTACCACGTAAGCGCCTTCGCCACCTTTGATAAATAACGGATTACCACCCACGCTTTTGAAAGCGCGTACCGGCGAATTTACCCCTCCCGGGATCACTTTTTGCGCCTGTTCGAAAAGTGCCTGGGACCGATCGTGTTTCATAATAATACCTTCAGATGATGTTGCTGCTTCGCGCGCCGACTCCGACCTGTCAGGTGAACAGGGAGGTCAGTCGTTCAGCACGTTGTCTGACGTGTTGCCTGATGTCTTCTGCGTTGGTCTGGTCGAGCTCGCCGAACAGGCCATGAATGACCGCCAACATGTCGGCGCCTGCTTCAATCAGTGAGCCGCCATTGTCCGCATTGATGCCGCCGATCGCAACCAGCGGAATATCGAGTTGTGTACGAGCCCCGGTCAGAATGTCTAACGCCGCCGGCGTCGCCTCCGGTTTGGTGACTGAGGGGAAAAAACGTCCGAACGCCACATAGTCGGCCCCGTCCGCCGCAGCGGTTTGTGCCAGTGTCAGGGAGTCATGGCAGGTAATACCAATAATGGCGTCCGGCCCGAGCTTCGCGCGAGCAGAACGGCAGTCACCGTCTCGCTGGCCGAGGTGTACGCCCTGCGCGCCAATTTCAGCGCAGAACTCAAGGTCATCGTTGATCAGGAGCGGTACCTGATATTGCTGGCATATCTCCAGTAGCTCGTAGCCGATTGCCACTCTTCTGTCGGCTGGCCGGGTGGCTGCCGCTTTGTTGCGGTACTGGAGCAGCCGGACACCGCCTGCGAGCGCGCCTTCGACGGCGGCAAGTAAATGCTCTGGCGTCATCAGAGAATCATTTGCGATGGCGTAGATGCCGCTCAGGTGGCGAGCCATCTTATCGGTCCCGCCTGTTCCAGCAGGCCCGATCTGGAATGAATTGTCCAGAACCAGGGCGGAAGCCGTGTTTCAGGGATTGCCAGGTAAAATCTTGCGCCTGCCTCACGGCCTCTTTCACTTCCATGCCGAGGGACAGATAGCCGGCGATTGCCGCTGCCAGCGTACAGCCTGAGCCGTGATAGGAGCCGTTCAGTCGCGGCCATGTCTGGTTTGAAATCTCCCTGTCTGCCGAGTACAGGCGGTTTTCAACCGCTTCCGTTTCGTCATGCGTTCCGGTAACAAGCACGTGCTTACAGCCCGTGGACAGAAGCTCTGTCACCGCGGAATCCGCTGAATCGCTGCTGGGTATCAATCGCGTCAGTTCAATGAGATTGGGGGTCAACACGGTACTCATGGGCACTAACAGACTGCGCAGTACCTCGCGGAGGTCGGTTGCGCTGAACTCAAAGCCGCCGCCTGCGGCAAACACTGGATCCACTACGACAGGAATGTCGGGATGCTCGCGGATCACGGCGTGAATAGCCTTGATGCTGTCAGCGGCGCTCACCAGGCCAATCTTGAACGCGTGCACCGGCATGTCGGCGATCACGGTAAGGGCCTGATCCCGCATCAAGTCGGCATCGACAGCTCTGACGCTCAGCGCATTCTCTGTGCTCTGAGTGGTCAGGCAGGTAATGATCGGAGTGGTGTGGCAGCCGAGAGCGAAAAGTGTCTCGACATCGGCCTGAATGCCAGCACCCCCGGTGGGATCAAGCCCGGAGAAACACATAACTGTCGGTTTGGCGTCCTGCACTACAGCGTCGGTTTGACGACGATCAGAACCACGACACCCACCAGCAGGAATACCGGCAGCTCATTGAAGATTCTGAAGAATACGTGGCCCCGGACACTGCGTTCGTCACGCAGCTGAACCATGTGCCACCAGCAGACGACGTGATAGATCACCAGCAGTGCGACCATCGCCAGTTTGACGTGCATCCACCACCAGGCCATGAAGTAGCTCCAGTTTCCATAGAGTAACCAGAAACCCAGCGCCAGCGTGGCCACCATGGAAGGGGTGGTGATTCCCCAAAAGAGCTTACGCTCCATGATGACAAAGCGGTCCTTGCTGGGCTGATCCTCGCTCATGGCATGGTAGACAAACAGTCGTGGCAGATAGAAAAGACCACTGAACCAGCAGACTACCGCGATTATGTGAAAAGATTTGATCCAGAGCATCGGTGTATTTGGCTCGTCGCTTGCTTGAGTCGCTATTCTACCCCTTCATTATATAAGGGACTACTGAAACAGCGACCTAAGTTATTGATTTTTTGCGTTAATTGGGCTGTGAGATTGCAATTGTATCGTGCCAGTGTATGATTTGCGGCCCCAGCGCGAACCGGATCTTACCCGGACCGGCAGAGCGCGCTGTTGATGTGTTCAGACCAGCAAGGAAAGTCAGCAATGATTAAGGCCGGCATCGTAGGCGCAACCGGATATACCGGCGTGGAACTGCTGCGGCTGCTCGCTCCTCGGCCGGACGTTGAGCTGCTCGTCATCACCTCCAGGGAGCAGCAGGGCAGGTCAGTGGCGACACAATTTCCCAATCTTCGCGGCCATGTTGATCTGACATTTTCAGCGCCGGACAGCCCAGCCTTGAAAGACTGCGACGTTGTTTTCTTTGCGACGCCACATACGGTGGCCATGACAGCCGCCGCCGAGCTGCTGGAAGCCGGCGTTCGAGTGATTGATCTGTCAGCGGATTTCCGCATCACCGATGTCGCGCTGTGGGAAAGCTGGTACCGGACATCACACCTGGCGCCTCATCTGGTAGAGCAGGCCGTATACGGGCTGCCAGAGGTGAATCGCGAGCTGATCCGGCAGGCCAGCCTGGTTGCGGTTCCCGGATGTTATCCAACGGCGGTCCAGCTCGGCTTTCTGCCCCTGATAGAAGCAGGCCTGCTTGAGACCTCCAGGCTCATTGCCGACGCCAAATCCGGCGTCAGCGGCGCAGGTCGGAAGGCGGTCGAGGATTTTCTGTATTGTGAAGCCGGTGAGTCAATTAAAGCTTACGGAGTCAGTGGTCATCGTCACCATCCGGAAATTTGTCAGGGGCTGTCCCAGGCCAATCAGGGACCGGTGGGGCTGACCTTCGTGCCGCACCTGACGCCCATGATTCGGGGCATTCTGGCGACCCTGTATGGCCAGGTGAAAGCAGGTGTTGCAGTTGATCAGGCGCAGTTGCAGACCTTGTATGAAACGCGCTACGCCGATGAGCCCTTTGTTGAAGTGCTTCCACCCGGCGAGCTGCCTGCGACCCGGGACGTGAAAGGATCTAATCGCTGCAGCCTTGCCGTATCCTATTCACCGGACACCGAGACAGTCATCGTGCTGGCCGCTGAGGATAATCTGGTGAAAGGTGCATCAGGACAGGCGGTGCAGAATATGAACATCATGTTTGGTTTTGAGGAAACAAAGGGGCTCGAGGTCGTTGCCTTACTGCCCTGATTGGGATCTCTGTTTATTGAGTTACTGAAATGCCTAATGTAGTCAAAGGAAGCAGGCAGGAAAAAATGATGGTCGTGCCTTACCGGCCCGGTCGGCGTGTCCTGTTTACTTTGCTGCTGCTCACCGGGGTCGCGGTCAGTGCTGCCGGAGGGTGGGGTTATGCTTACTACGCTACAGTGCTGACACAACAAGGCGAGCAGGCAGAGAAGCGTGAATTGTCGGCTCAACTGACTGACCTGCGTCAGGAGAATGAAGCACTGAAAAGACAAATTGCCATTCTGGATCGCTCGAGTGCGGTGGACCAGCAGACCGGCGCTGAGCTGCAGGAGACGCTGACCGCTCTGCGACAGAGGGTCGCGCAGCTTGAGGAAGACGTGCTTTTCTATCGGCAGGTTGTTGAGGAAGAGACTGAAGAAACAGGGCTGGTGATCGGGCAACTTGATATTGATGCGACCCGGTCTCCGGACCGGTATCGATACAAGCTGGTAATGCGCCAGCAAGATGCTGATGGCGACACCTATCTGACCGGCCATGTGAATTTTAACCTGGTGGGGCAATTGCAGGATCAACAGGTGATCCTGCCGCTTCGGGATCTGTCCGAGTTTGAGGATGAGCTGGACATCCGGCTCCGCTTTAAATATTTTCAGAACATTGAGGGCGAATTGGCTCTGCCGGAAGGCTTTCAGCCGGATCGGATCCAGATCGCTGCTGTGGCCACTGAACCGGTGTCCAAGCGGATCAACGAGGACTTCGGTTGGGTAGTCGCCCTCGAGTAGTGAGACTTAACCCGTTGGGTGCCGGCCAATACGGCAATCCCGTCATAAGATCGGAAATCAGGAAGCAGCAGATGTTTGGTAAGTCCAAAGGCACACTGCCACAGGCGTCTAACCACGCGCACACGCTCGTCTCGCGCAGCACGGAAATTGTCGGGGATCTTCACTTTACCGGTGAGCTCATCATCGAAGGTAAGGTGAAGGGTAATATCTATGCAGAGGACGATTCTGCTGCACTCATCCGCATTGCCGAGAGCGGGTCAGTTGAGGGGGAAATCTGTGTCCCGTCGGCGGTGATCAATGGGCTGGTACAGGGCGATGTGCGCTCTGCAACCCACATTGAGCTGGCCGCCAAAGCCGTGGTGATGGGAAACGTTTACTACAACCTGATCGAGATGGTGATGGGTTCAGAGGTCAATGGCAATCTGATGCATATCGGCTCCAACCAGTCAGATACCAAGCTCATCGGGGCAGATCGCAACAAGCTGCTGTTTGAGCGATCGTCTGAAAGATCTTCCCTCAAACAAAGTTAATTGCACAGACTGATACTCGAAGTGTAAAGAGGTTCCCTTGTCAGTAGTCCAAACAGCAGAACCGGTCATCATGACCTTCACCGATAACGCCGCGGCAAAGGTCAAGAGTCTGATCGCAGAGGAAGAAAACGATCGCCTGAAGCTGCGGGTTTTTGTGACCGGCGGAGGTTGCTCCGGGTTTCAGTATGGGTTTTCTTTCGATGAAACGGTCAACGAGGACGACACCGTTATTGAAAACAACGATGCCGAGTTGCTGGTGGACCCGTTAAGTTACCAGTATCTGGTGGGTGCAAAAATTGACTATGTCGAGGGTCTGGAAGGCGCCCGTTTTGTGGTGGACAATCCCATGGCCACCACCACCTGTGGCTGCGGTGCGTCATTCTCGATTTAACTGCCTGACCCTGTCGCGCTGCCGCCGCCGGTAAATCCGGTGTTGATCCGGGCGCGCGCCGGATGCGCCGTTTCCGCCAGCTAGCGCTGGTAAATAGCCCCCAGCACCACCGGTGCTCTGGCGCCCGTGAATCCGGATGTCTCCATTGCCCTGCCATCCAGTGTCTGTTTGGCGAGCCAGGCAAACGCAATCGCTTCCACCCAATCGGGGTGTATCCCGAGCACTTCGGTAGTGCTCACTGTCCGGGTGGCGAGGGCGTTTGCGAGACCCTCCATCAGCGTCCGGTTGTGTGCGCCTCCACCGCAAACATAAATCTCTTCCGGGTCGCCGTGCTCATGAAGTGCGTTGATCAGGGACTGGATCGTCAGTTGAGCCAGCGTGGCCTGCACATCAACCGGCGCCACCGGCTCATCAAGTGACTCCAGTTTGGTCTCAAGCCAGGCTCTGTTGAACAGTTCCCGGCCGGTGCTTTTGGGCCGCCCCTTGCTGAAGTAGGCATCTTGCTGGAGCTTGGCAAGCAGCGCGCTGTGAACCACGCCCTCCCTGGCCCAGCTGCCGTTTTCATCAAATTTACGCCCGCGATGCTGCGCGATCCACCCGTCCATCAACACATTACCGGGCCCTGAATCAAAGGCGAACGGCGGTGTCGCCGGGTTCAGAAACGTGATGTTGCTGATTCCGCCAATATTGATTATCGCCCGGCTGGTGCGGGCAGAGGTAAACAGATGTTGATGCAGCAAGGGTGCCAGAGGTGCGCCCTGACCCCCGGCGGCCATATCGCGGCCGCGAAAGTCCGACACCGTGGTGATCCCGGTCAGCTCGGCCAGAGTGTTGGCGTCTCCGATCTGCAGGGTGAAGGGTTTGTCTCCATTGGGTTCGTGCCAGATGGTCTGACCATGGCTGCCAATGGCCACGACTTCCTCGGCAGCAATGTCAGCGAGTTTCAGCAAACTCAGGCTGGCTTGTGCGAAGACTTCGCCCAGCGCGATATGCGCCTCGCCCAGCTCGGGCAAGCCTGCAACATCACCGCTGCACAATTTCAGTATCGTGCCGCGAAGCTCGTCGGCAATAGGATGGCTGTGGACAGCAACAAGAGATGGAGCCGGTGAAGCCAGATCGACCAGCACCGCATCCACCGCGTCAACGCTGGTCCCTGACATGAGCCCGATATAGAGTGCTCGAGTAACCATGTTGGTTCAGTCCGCGCTGGGCTGATTGAGGCTGAACAGCTGGCTGCTGTTGAGATTCTGAAAATGGTCGAGCAGCCGCGCTGTCTGGGACCGGAACCGATCCATTTCTTCCAGCTCGATGGACACCGCCTTAGGCAGTCTGTCGAGTATCGTCCGCGGGTTCTGATGAACGCCATTCATCAGGAACTCATAATGCAAATGTGGACCGGTGGCGCCTCCGGTGGCACCGACGTAGGCGATGACTTCGCCCTGTCGTACTCTCTCTCCTTTTCGCACGGCGTAGCGCGACAGATGGGCATATTTAGTCTCGAAGCCGCCTTCATGCTTGACTACAACCAGGTTGCCGAAAGAACCATTGCGCGCTGCCCAGGTGACTCTGCCATCACTGGTGGCGCGTACCGGAGTGCCAGTCGGTGCCGCATAATCGGTGCCTTTGTGGGCCCGAATGGTATTGAGAATGGGGTGCCGCCGACGCGGATTGAAATTTGAGCTGATTCGAAAGACATCCAGAGGGCTGCGCAGGAAGGCTTTGCGCATGCTTTCCCCTTCCGGTGAATAATAACCGGCTTCGCCTTCCTCATTAATGTAGCGAATGGCCGTAAATACTTCGCCATCATTGATATACTGGGTTGCGAGGATATCGCCGTGTCCGATGTATTCACCATCAAGGTATTGCTCTTCGTAGAGAATGCTGAACTGGTCTCCCTGTCTCGGATCAAGAATGAAGTCGATGACACCGCCAAAGATATTTGCCATCTCCATGATGTGTTCCGCCGGAATATTCTCTTTTTGGCCGGCCATGAAGAGACTGTCGGAAACAGTGCCAACCCGAAACGCTTCCGCCAGGTCTGCAACCTTGACGATGGGCTCCACGGCATATCCCTGATCGTTGCGTGTGAACATAAAGCCTTCAAGCGGAGATTTCAGCACCCGCAGCTGGGCAAGTTCACCGGCCGTCGGCATCATGAAATCCAGCTGATATCCCGGAAACAGCCGATTGAGCACCGCGGCTTCCTCACTGCTGTTGAGTACCCGGAACATGTCCTGATCGCTCAAACCCACCTGTTTGAATATGGCAGAGAGATTGTCACCGCTTCGCACGACGACGTTTTGCCAGGTCGCAGTGTCTGACGGCATGGCCGTATCTGCGCTCACTTGCGGATATCCGGGGACTGCCGTACCAGAGCCGACGGCGGCAATACCTTCGATCCCGGCGTCACTGATGTCGGCGGCCGGCGCGTTAACCTCTGGCTCCTCGCGCTGGGAGCCGGTCGCGACCGGAATGGTCAGTCGCGCTTGATCTGTGACTGCTGACCCGTCGGGTTCAGGCAGTAGCAGCAGTACAACAGTGAGTACCGCCAAGCCAGACGCGATCCTCAGATGCTTCTGCGGGTAGTAACGCTGGAGGAACTGCTTGGCGACGTCAACAAGAGGCATATCGATACTTCTTAGCTTGATGATTCTTAATCTCGGTCTCATCCCGTGCTTTGCCCGCGCGCCAAGTCGAGTCGCGCGTGGCGCCGCATTATAGCAACAGGTCGGTGCATTCCTAGCCGCGCTCGCCGATTTTCCCCGAAACGCCTGACATTAGTGTAAAATTCCAGCGCTTTGAAAACCCTGTTTGACCTGCATACCGGTGTTTTCGGAGCCAGCCCGACCAACCTGAGGATTTAGACAACACATGACGGAATCTGTTACCGATATCATTGCCGATCTGGAAGATCGCGATCTGCTGGTTCAGTTGGCGGGCGGTGAAGGCGTGAGGGAGCACCTGCTCTCTGGCAGTCGCACGGTATATTGCGGCTTCGATCCGACCGCGGAGAGCCTTCATGTGGGCAGCATGGTGCCGCTTCTGGTGCTGAAACGCTTTCAGATGGCAGGGCATCAGCCCATTGCGCTGGTCGGGGGTGCGACAGGCCTGATCGGTGACCCCAGCTTTAAATCCAGCGAGCGCAGTCTGAACTCGACTGATCTGGTGGAGTCCTGGGTAGAGCGGCTGAAGCCGCAGCTGAGTCAATTTCTGGATTTTGATTGCGGGAGCAATTCGGCCATTCTGGCCAACAATCTTGACTGGACTCAGAATTACGACGTGCTGGGTTTTTTGCGTGACGTGGGCAAGCACTTCTCAGTCAACGCGATGATCCAGAAAGAATCGGTCAAGCAGCGCATCGATCGGGAAGGTGAAGGGATTT
>Ga0255768_10001350_pt1:22500-25239 | contig 25239 bp, 18 predicted proteins | sample 071ome_33_FD_179983 | JGI IMG/M metagenome (GOLD analysis project Ga0255768, IMG submission 179983) | Coastal salt marsh microbial communities from the Groves Creek Marsh, Skidaway Island, Georgia - 071412AT metaG (version 2) | ecosystem: Environmental > Aquatic > Marine >...
CTATCTAGATATTGGAGGCGGCTTTCCATCAGCATATCCTCATCTTGCTCCTCCCCCCATGCAGTTGTTTATCGATGCGATTATCGAATCATTCAATGAAATGCCGGTTAGCGAAACCTGTGAGCTCTGGTGTGAGCCGGGGCGGGCATTGGTTGCCGAGGGCGCTTCCCTTGTCGTAAAAGTCGAGCACCGAAAAGGAAATCTGCTCTATATCAACGACGGTGTATTCGGTGGTCTATTCGACGCAGGTCAGCCTGGCTTTATTTATCCAGTAAGGTCACTAAGTGAGAAAGAGTCAGCTGGCCGAGAACTGACTGAATTCAGCTTTTTCGGACCAACCTGCGACAGTATGGACTTCATGCAGGGGCCATTCCTGCTGCCCATAGATGTCAGCGAAGGTGACTATATAGAAATTGGTAGTCTTGGTGCTTACAGCCTGCAATTGCGCACTCAATTTAACGGATTCAATTATTCAGAAACGGTCGAAGTTTCCGACGGGCCGCTGCTTTCCATGTATGGCCTAGTTGAGTCTTCCAAAATGGACGCTGTGACGGCAACGAGTCCGGAGTTAGTTCCCATTGAATTGTCAGGAGAAACATATTGAATAGCATTCTTGAACAATCTGAAGCTGCTTCCAAACGGGCGGTGCTTTCGACGGAAGTGGAGCACATCGATATCACTTCATTTGATGCGCGACCATTGATCGATGCAATGGGCAAGATGTCTTTCACATCGCGAGATCTGGCGCGTGCGACGGAAATATTCAATGAAATGCTAGCTGACGAAAACTGTAGCATTGTCCTGTCTCTGGCAGGCTCAACCTCTGCCGGCGGTTGTATGCGCCTCTATCATGACCTGATCGAACACAACATGGTGGATGCCGTTGTGGCGACAGGCGCCTCGATTGTCGATATGGACTTCTTCGAGGCAATGGGATTCAAGCACTACCAGGGCAGCGCTGATATGGATGACCGTCAACTGCGAAGCCTGTACATAGATCGTATTTATGACACTCTGATCGATGAGGAACAGCTGCAGGCTTGTGACCATGCCATTAAAGAAATTGCCGATGGCTTGGCAGCACGTCCTTATTCATCCCGTGAGTTCATTCAGGAAATGGGTAGATGGTGCACAGAAAATGCCATGAAGCATGAAAGTCTGGTTGAGGTTGCCTATCGACATGATGTGCCAATTTTTTGTCCGGCGTTCACCGATTCCAGTGCCGGTTTCGGGTTGGTGTTACATCAGGAGCAGTCTCCTGAATCTCATATGACCATTGACTCCATTCGTGATTTTCGTGAACTCACTCAGGTTAAAATCGAGGCAGGGACAACTGGGCTATTGATGATTGGTGGAGGCGTGCCAAAGAATTTCGTCCAGGACACTGTAGTCTGTGCTGAGATTCTCGGGAAAGAGGTTGAAATGCATAAATATGCTGTTCAGATTACTGTTGCCGATTCTCGCGATGGTGCCTGTTCAAGCTCCACGCTCAAGGAAGCCTGTTCGTGGGGCAAGGTAGACATTGCGCGTGAGCAGATGGTGTATGCGGAAGCTTCAAGTGTTCTGCCACTTCTCGCGAGTGATGCCTGGCATCGGGGTCTCTGGAAACAACGGGAGCGCCGCCACTTCAGCAGGTTGTTCTCCTAAGTGCATGATGAAATATTTGCCAGCCAGTGAGGGGTTTCTTGGGCTCGACAGCGGTGACTCGGTGCCGGTGAGCGAGGCAGAGGCCGTCATTGTTCCTTTCGGATTGGAAGCCTCGGTCAGTTATGGGGGTGGTACAGCACTCGGGCCTCGGGCCATTTTACAGGCTTCTCATCAGGTAGAACTTTTTGACGAAGAGTTCTGGAAAGAGGCTTATCGGGACTATGGCGTTGCGACCCTCGACTATCCGGAAATCTCGTCGTACATACCAGACGCTCTGGAGCAACTCGCTGGTACGATTAATCTTGTTCTTGAGCAAAAGAAATTTCCTCTCGTTCTTGGTGGTGAGCACAGTCTCACTGCGGGTTCAATTCGACCTTTCGTCGAGCGCTTCCCGGATCTCGCAATTTTGCATTTCGATGCCCACGCTGACTTGCGGGACGGTTATGAAGGGGAACACTTCTCGCACGCTGCAGCCCTACGTCGAGTGATGGATCATCCGATCGATACTCTGGTTTCTGTGGGTATTCGTAATATCTCAGCTGGGGAGATTGGCTTTTTAGAATCTAACAGCAACCGTATCCACGTCCATTGGGCGAAAGACAGAAAGCACTGGGATCCGCTTGCGATCGTAGAGCCCTTGCGCGATCGCCCTGTTTATCTGACCTTCGATCTTGATGGATTTGACAGTAGCCTCATGTCGGCAACCGGAACGCCGGAACCGGGCGGTTTATACTGGGACGAAGCCATTGCCATTATTCGCGCCGCTTCGGAAGCTGCAACAATCGTAGGTGCCGATGTCGTCGAACTGGCACCGCGCCCGGAACTGCACGCCTGCGATTTTTTGGCGGCAAAGCTCTGCTACAAAATTTTGAATTTCGCTCTTAGCGCGCGCAATGCTTGATTGCAGATAGCTCAGCCTTGAACTTGAAAATTCACTTCACACCACCACGTTCAGCTCCTGTAGGTTGCCTTCCAGCAGAATCTACCGGACAGGTGCTTCACATTAGCGCAGCGACAACTCCTCTGGACAATGCTTTGCGCGATGGATATCGTTTTATCTTCTAACTTTCAGTGACATTGATGACGGCCGGG
>Ga0255768_10001361_pt1 | contig 25133 bp, 4 predicted proteins | sample 071ome_33_FD_179983 | JGI IMG/M metagenome (GOLD analysis project Ga0255768, IMG submission 179983) | Coastal salt marsh microbial communities from the Groves Creek Marsh, Skidaway Island, Georgia - 071412AT metaG (version 2) | ecosystem: Environmental > Aquatic > Marine > Intertidal zone > Salt...
CTATGAGCTTTTTACTGAAGAATTACCACTTAATCTCAACTCGAACTACACAACTCTAGACACTAATCTTATTCTAAAAGATACAGTTGTCGCATTCCGATCTACTCCATTTAGAGCTCAGTTTGCATATAAAGTTCAGTTCGAACCGCTACTAACTTTTGGCCTATCAGCGTCCTATGAAAAATACAGGTCACTTGAGTACATAACCTTTAATGCATTGATTGAACGTAAGTATACAAATGACGTAAGCCTACAAGTGGGAATATCCAATTATATTTATGGTATTACCATACAACCCAACATAATAGTAGGGGTTAATGCAAAAGTCTCGGATAAATTAAGATTCATGGCGTTTTCAGATGCAATGTTGAGTTACCCGCACTATCAAAATACCTTAGTGCCAAGGTGGAGTAACCGATTCAGCTTGAATGCCGTATTACAATATCAATTACTATGAAACGAATCGTTCTAACACTAGTTTTCATTTTTGGGGCAATCGCTAGCTTCGGTCAATCGCTCAAAATTGACCAAAACAGTATCATGGACAGAGATGAAAAAGTCGGCAGTTTTGAAACCGTGCAGGACACGCTGAAAATTGTGAAGTTCAAAGCCATGAACATCGACTACCTCATACCCGATATGGTCATAAGCCTTGGCGTTGATCCAAAACAGGTGAAATACATAAGCGAAACCTCATTTCTAGGCGAAGGCTCGGTACGAGAGCTCGAAGTATATTTACCTACACCTAAACAAACACCGCCTTCGAAACACCTTATCCAAGTGAATTACCATCTTGGAAGACACACCGATATGTATACGGCACGATTCAAATACTATAAATATTATGGTGTTGAATTGGTAGGTGCAACGTCCGTTTATCGCGGCGATCGCGCAACTAACTTTGTATATCTCGGCCTATCTAATGAATTCAATCAATTCTATCGCTTAGGTTGGAGAGGTCATATTTCTCTTGGGCCAATTATCATTGCAGAAGCTGGCGTTGACGAGTTGACCGTGACTGGAGCATTAAATTTTAGTCTTCAAAAATCAATTAATGACCGATTATCCTTCGGACCAAAATTCTTCGTTGGAGGCTACAACGAATTGGCCATGGGAATAGTTCTAGGATTGTAACAGAATGAAGAAGCTCAAACACATTTTAGCATTAATTGGCCTTGGTTTTATAACCACAGGTCAAGCACAAACCGTTCTCGTTGAAAAGACTATATTCAATTCTAATGCACCTATATATCTGCATAGCATAAATAATGACCTGAGAGAAGTCTACTTCAGCTCGCCAAAGTCTACCTCACTTCACTTTTATGATATCAAAGAAGATAAAGTTGTAGAGGATAAAACCATCAAGGCCGCTAGATTTAAAGGCTACGTAAAAATGAATGAGGTGTATAGCATCATTCAATATGTAGATCAGCTCGATGTGTACAACAGCATTAACAAAAGTAGATTCACTCTTATTCACCCAAGTGATCGCGTTGACATAAACAGCATTACTTATGATATCAAGACCAACGAGTATTACACCCTTTCAAATGGCAAGGTCTTAACATTTGAGTTTTCTAACGACGATATCTTAAGGGTTGATACCAGTCTAGTTATGGCAGAGCTTCCTGGAGAGCCCATACGTATATCATCATTCGATGGAACACCGTTTTTAACGGTCGAACATGGATTAGACCTCAGCGATTTGTACATGGTTGACTCAACCAAAACAAGAAAGTTGCGCTACCCCATAAACTACAATGCTCAAAATGTAGCTATCGAGTTTTTGAATGACGACACCCTTTTTGTCTCTAGAAATTTACGACCAGGAGAATCCGAGTTGGTTATGATTTATGCAAGCAGTATATCAAGACACCCTGATAGCCTTATGCTTGACAAAGTCAATAACCGTTCTCAAGACCAAATAGATTCAATCAAAGCAGAAGCCTACATTAACGCACTTGAGTTTACAGATACTGTTACACGCGATGTGGGTCAGGGAAGGTTTGCAACATTGATTCAACGCACCAATGATGCCTTGGTTGCTATGACCACACTTAATCAAGCTTTGGCGAGTAACCCGCGATCATTTATTTCTCAAAAAGACAGCATCTATTTCGTCTTGGGGCCAAAGCGTACAGCACCAAATATGGCTAAAAAAGACAGCTTGTACTATGCTAACAATGGTCTAAAAACGTCCATAATTGATCTAGGTAGAGACAGCTCGATAGTCCCAGACGATGTGGTGATTCGTCTTAAAGTTTTGGACAAAGAAACAGGCAAGCCCGTCGGTTACAACGTAGACTACTACGACTATGAATCCAATACGTTAGTCAAGAGCGCGCGGTTGAACGATGGTGAAATTTGTTATTTCTCATATCTACCAAAGTACAAGCTAGGACTTACTATAACCGCCGACGGATATTTACCCCACTCGATTAGGTTTGATAACACAAAGCAACTAGTCCGAATGAAGCAGGTTGAAAAATTGGTGCTGCTTCAAACTCATCGCCCAGGAGTTGAAAGTTCATTCACTCTAAACAACATCTACTTTGACTTTGCCAAATGGAATTTAACCCCTGTAGCCCAACGCGAATTGGACATCATCAAATCAACACTTGAAGACGCAAGTGAAATAACTATTGTAGGGCACACAGACTGGATTGGCAGTGATGAGTTTAATCTTACCCTAAGCCAAAAGCGTGCTCGAGAGGCGAAGGATTACCTGGTTAAGAAAGGGCTAAAAGGCACAACGATTAACACAGTTGGAAAGGGAGAACGCTTCCCTGTAGCGACCAACAAAACAGATGCCGGCCGCGCCCAAAATAGACGCTGCGAATTCGTAATTAAGTAACCTCTTAGAAAGCGAGGAGTCGGTATAAAAGTGTGAATTGTGCATTCCCACTTGAACGCGCCACTACAGCATCCTTTTCTGAAATGATGACAAAATTAAAGTCGTCCATCTTCGTATTAATCGGTGCAGGAAGTCTAACAGGGTGTGATTTTCTACCGAAATCATACATGTATACATCATATCCCGTTGTAGCTGTTAGTGTAGAGTAATACAGCCTTCCATCGTCATGAACATAAGGATAGACATCATTATTCTGTGTATTGATCTCAGGAACAAGCTCCACTTCACCCCATTGGTTTGGACCTGTCTTTAACACTCGATAAATATCTAATCCTCCAATCCCTCCTGGCATATCGCTTGCGAAGTATAAGTAGCCGCTCTTATCGTCGAAGAAGGGATTGGTATAGGTATATCCAATTCTAACAAAAGGCGGGACGGCACATTGCGAAAAGCCGTGAGAAAGGTCAATGTGCAACAACGTCATACGTGTCTCCGCAAGAAAATCATTGAATGCATCGTCGTTAATTGCGGCGATCATAAAAGAGTTGCTATCATCAACAGTCACACCACTGATGTTATATTTTGCTTCGTTGATTTCACAGAGGTTTTTGGTCTTTACAGGTTTCGATTTCTCCGTGATCATATCTACACTCCAGAGCTTGTATTTCCCATTCAGACGCATTGGAAGCGATGCTTTATCACTTACATAGAGTAATCTCCCATCTCCTACGTAGGTGGCGCCTAGAGAGTTACTAAGTGGAGGTGTAAGCTTAGAAATTTGGAAGCTTTGACTGAAAAAATCTGGTAGAACCATTTCCTTACGCTGCGCCTGGAGCGAAAAAAATGCAAATAGTGCAATGAGTTGTAATACTTGCTTCATGGCCTAGAGGAAGAATACCGGGGTTTCAACAATTCGATTGCTAAAGACCGATGCACGGATAAACCCATAACGCAAAGTAGCCATGTGGCTCTGCTGAGAAAACACGTTTAAGTCAGACAAAGGGTAAGAATATTGGTACAAGAATGTAAACCCGTTATTACTATTGATTTTATAAACCAAGCCAACATTGGCGCTGCCTATATGAATTCCCGAGCTTAGGTAATCTTGGAATCTTACGAGCATGTGTAGATTAACATCCACGGGGGTGTTTTCAACAACATTGATCAGTCCACTATACAAGAAGTCAAACCCATAAATAGTTGGGTATTCACTACCTCCATAAAGGTGAATCACTCGAGCTCCATAGTTATCATTCAAGAAGAATGAAGTCCTTACGGCGTTGCGCATTGTGGCACCGAAATAGCTGTTTCTTCCATAATATGCTCCGCTGATATCTACATTATGATACCATTTACGAATGACACCATTTAAGATGATGTAATCATTTGGATCTATGTATTGCTCAGAGGGTAGATCAACATCTAATCGGTTCAATACATAGCGAATCCCCGTAGAGAAGTACTCTTCGGGACTTAGTCTCAAATGGTAGGATGTCACAATCCCTACAGCGGTATTCGAAATAGGGCCAACATCGTTACTCATAACACTGAGGTTGTAGCCAAATCTACCTTTTGTCATGACGTCATAACTCAACTCCGAGGTCACTGGTGCGCCATCAATTCCAATCCATCTTTGGTCGTGACTAGCCGACAAACTTCCGCTCAACCTACCTGCATAAGATGGTGCGATAGAAACGGGGTTGAACAAATAGTTATTCAAAGAAGGATGACTCTGGCCAATTGCATCAGACATGAAGCAAACAGCAACGATCAAGCTATATAGTATTCTCTTCTTCATGTTATCTCGCTAGGAATATATATCCTGTTTGTGTCCATTTATTCGGTCTAATCTCAAGCACGTAGTAGTACGTTCCTGAAGGTAGTGCTCCATTGGTTGACCATACCACCGTTCCAGAAGTTGATCCGTTGAAGTTGACATTATTGTTCTCAACTTCATACACCTTATTACCCATCGCGTTAAATACCGTGAACTTGAAGTTATTGAAATATTGCAAGCCTGGGATAAACAATGCGTCATTATCTCCATCTGAGTTCGGCGTGATTACAGAAGGCACATAGAACTCACAGATGTCTGGATCTAAGTAATTAGGCCATCCGTCACCATCACAGTCATCACCCGGAATGCCATCTCGGTTATAGTCGTACTCAAGAGCATCCGGTAAACCATCGTTATCACTATCCAAATCGTTGGCATTCGGTAAACCATCGTTATCGTAATCTGCAAACGTTTCGACAGTATCCATGATGTTGTCACAGTCGGTATCAATAGCATATACGAATGTTGAATCGTAAGTGTAACAACCATTCGTATCTGTGACCTCAACGTACCACAATCCAGCACTTACAGTTGAATCTGCCGTAGTTGTATCGCCTGTAGTCCAGAGTATGGAGTATGGAGTCGTACCTCCAAATATCATTGCTGAAATAATACCCGTTGTGTCTTGAGCACACCAAACATTACTATCTGTTTCCGCCAATACGATTAATGGATCCGGCTGCGGAATGAATACTTTTCTAGTTGCATTGTTGTAGCCCACAGTATCCGGTGTACAGCCATTAGCATCTGTGATTGTAATGTATACAGAGTCAGACGGTAACGAAACGTATCCGATACTATCAAATACAGTTGATAGCGTGTCGAAGTTGTATAACGGGAAATTACCGCCCGAGGTTTGTACTAAAATTGTACCCGTTGAATCGCCGTAACACAATACTGGTGTTACTATTGCCGTATCCATGGTGAATGTAGGCAGGCTATCTACGTAATGGAATTGGGCCGCCTTGTAGTCAACATAACACAATGGATTAATGGTATCCTGGATGTATATGTATGCCGTATCTCCTTGGCTTAACGTATCATAACTTGTGATTAGATTCCAAGTAGCCGCACCTATTACATTTGGCATTGAATCGATTGCATACTCCAGCCCATTACCTCCTGACGCGTAGATTTCTAAAATTGCATTCGAGCTGTCCCAACAAGTAACAGGTCTAGTATAAACACTATCAAGTCTTATCGAATCTGGTTGTGTTAAAGTCACTGATCCTTCAACGAAACAGCCTTTATAATCTTCTACGTAAACATTGTATGTACCTGCCCACAAGGAGTCTGCATAATCCCAAGACAATGTATCAATGAAGTATCCATATTGGCCATTTATAGCAGAAGTTGAGTCGAAGCTCCATTCATATACAAATCCTTGGAGTGAATCTCTGTGCGTATTGCCAAGGTTTGGATCAATATTACCACCGATGATTACCACCTCTATTGAGGATGAATCGAAGATTTCGTTACACTGAAGGTTCTCAGTTATGAAACTAATGAACATTGGATTTGGTTCCTCAACTTCGATGCTGTCCTTGATTTTCAAGTAATCTCTTTGTGCTCTGTGATAGTAATATGCTGTACAGTTTTTATCATCCTCGATCATCGGGAAGTATTCCGCAGGAGGTACATTCTCGAATAACGATGACGCTTGGAAGTTCAACGTATCTAATGAGTATGAAATGGTATTCCCTCCCGACGCATAGAACTCAACGAATGCATCCGTAGAATCATAACATTGAACTGGGATAAAGTATACACTATCCAATCTCAAACTATCCGGTTGGTCAACGTAATAGTAAGGGTTGATTGCATATTCATTCACACAACCCATCGGGTCTGCTACCGTGTTTTTGAGATTAGTGACTTTTAGATGGTACCAACCTGTGTCTAGGTTCGCGAATGTGTTTTGTGTTTGCCAATTGGTTCCGCCATTTATAGAGTATAGTAGCTGTGGTGGAGTGTAGTTTGGATCATCATTATCCTTGATCATACCTCCATGGCCGTACATTCTAATGATGGCATCATCCGAATCAAAACAAGAGTTCGGTGTAACCGCAATACTATCCAATACGATTGGCGATGGCGAACGCAACAGATGCGATTGACTTTGATCATAGTAGATGTAACAATCATTTTCATCGCGAGCAACTACTTGGAAGGCACCACTATCCAAATTCGTGAATTGGTGGTAATAGTTATTCGTAGTTAACGACGTAAATACATTGCCGCCATCCACACTTACGTAAACATCATTCGTAGCACTCCAAGAAACGTCTATACGACCGTCTTCAGCCCCCCAACAACTAACATCATTGATTACCTGTGATGACGTAATGGTTGTTGGTAATGTTTCTGAAAGTCGGAAGCTTGATTTTGGACCTTCATAGAGTTCAACAACCATGTTTCCGTTGAAATTAGTACCAATCAACGATTGAACAGATACAGTATCTAAGCTGGTATTTGTTGTGATTCGACCTCTATGGTAAGATGCCAAGTCAATATTGTAAAGCCCAGGATCAATTCCCTCATCTATGATATTGTAATTCAATACAGCCTGACCACCATTAATAGCAAAAGGTATAGAACTGTTCAAACCAAAGGTCTGATTTACATTGATTACTCTTTCATCCGAAATGGTCTTAATGATCGTATCCGATCCTCCTACTTCACTTAACTGAACAACAATGTATCGCGTAATCACCATCTCTGACGTTCCCGAAAGTTTCTTCGAGTAATTCATCTGATTCGCTTGAACTGAGTTAAATGGAATAGTCAAAGTCAACCATGACGCATCATTAGTAATTTTCAAGTTCCCATTATTACTCCAGAACAAGGTATTCGATCCAGTATAGTTCGTTGATACCGCAACACCTTCGCCTGCAACAGGATCATATCCTCCTACGCTTTGGCTTCCATTTACTGTAGTTCGGCCGACAATAGCAGATTTAGTATCCGAGCTATCTGGCTGTGAGGTTCTCTGGTAAACAGGACAATTGGCCGAGTCAGTTACATCCACGTTAAACACTCTACGAACCTGATTACCCGTAGTAGAGCTTAATGTGTAAGGGCTTAATCCTCCGAAATAGTTAGACGTCTGCCAATCACCACCGTTATTGATTGAATAGAACAACTCTTGACGACCCGTGGCGATAATCTGAATGTACGCATCATCTGTATCATGACAAGACGGGCGTGATGATAAAATCTCTGTAATTCTGATTGGATCAGGCTGAGTGATGGTAAAGAACTTGTTAGGAACAAAATCAATAGAGGTACATCCTTTTGTATCGGTTGCTAGTATCTCATAAGTTCCCGCGCCAGCATTTACAATAGCTCCTGAGAAGTAACTTGGACTGGTAATGGAATCATTCAACTCGTAGCTCCATAATACTGGATTTGGTCCCGTGCCAATGACCTGAATACTACCATCGGTGTAATCATAACAAGTAACATCTTCGTGCGCTATAGTCTCAATGCGCACTTGGTAAACATTAGCGGTGAGTGGGACTTTAGGGCTCATACAGCCGGTCACCTTGTTAATGTTTCTTACATAATATGTAACTGCGCCTGTATCGCTAGTAGGAACAGCCGGAGCAGTATCTAGAGCAACGTTTGCGGCTGTAAACCATTGTACTTCAAGATTGCTTAAGTATTGTGCCGAATATGGCCCTTGCTGTACACTCAAGGTATCAGGACTTGAGTCCTTACATACCCAATATGTTTTCTGAATTGGTGCAGCAGGCAGTGGTCTCACTATAATGACTGCCGTATCGTATTCACTAACACAGCCTGTTATAGGATTGTATTGCTGAACATACCTGAAGAAGGTGCCCACGCTATCGGTAGGAGGTGCTGGCAATGTGGTCAAAGTATCTGTATCACCATTGGCTTTATGCCAAATCAAGAAGCTGTTCACCTCTAAAGAGGATGCCATCATGACGGAGGCATCTTCATTTTGACAATAATAAGTGGTGTCCGGAATTCCGGGTTTCTTCGGAAGGGCTTGGACCGTAACTAATTGTTGGTATTTGTAACTACATCCGTCAACGGTCACCACGTTGGCAACATAGATAGAGGTTGTATCTGGTCTATGAACAAAGCTAGCACCCGTGCCTTGATTGAAATAAGTTACTGGATTACCGTTAGGCAAAGTAGTTTTCACATCCCAAACAATAGACGCAAAAGCTTGTGTTGGGGTCAATGATAAACTGATTTGATCGCCATCACAGATCTTAAAGTCTGAGTTTGTTGAAGAAATAATAGTTGCTGTTGGTTTCGCAATGAGGTTGACATTTGCTTTTGCGAAACTACTCATACACCCTGTTCTTCTATCTTCTTGGCGAACCAAGTAGAAGGTAGAATCCGTTAGAGTAGAACCACTAACCCAAGGAATCTGGGTAAACTCTGTAATACTGTCTTTATCATACCAGTGCATGATACCATTTGGCTGACCTGAAGCATTAAATCCTAATGTGTTGTAAGCAATTACCTGCACCTGCGTTGTAATGTCCTCACATACGTCAACGGCTTGCGTTGTTGGCTGGATTGGCAAGGCATAAACAATTGTGGTATCTGTTTCGTAATCACTAACACAACCTGTAATCGGGTTGTATTGCTGAACATATCGGTAGAGCGTATCCGCAAACGTGGTTGAAGGCGCTGGTAAATTCACCAGTGTATCAATACTACCTCCTGCTCTGTGCCACAACAGTTTATTATTCAACGCAAGGTTCGAAGCTATGGTTGCAGTAGCATCTTCGAATTGACAGTATTCGTAAATAGGAATAGTTGGGCGAGCCGGTAGCGGCTGAACCGTTACAAGTTGCTCGAAGGTATACGTGCATCCATAAATGGTTGTCACGGTGGCAATATAACGCGATGTAGTATCCGGGGTATGGACAAATGTTGCGCCAGTTCCTTGAGCAAAGTATGTAACAGGAGTTCCATCTGGCAAAGTAGATTTCACATCCCAAACTACCGAAGCAAAATCATCCGTTGGAGTAATCGCCAATGTGATTTGGTCGTCAATACAAATGTTGAAGTCTTCATCACTTACTGAAACAATCTCAGCAACCGGTTTTTCGATGAAGTTGACTTGTGCAGATACAATTCCACTCAAACAACCTGTTCGTATATCCTCTTGGCGAACGAGGAAATACGTAGAATCTGAAATAGTTGACCCACTAACCATTGGGACTTGAGCATATTCCGTAATACTATCCGTATCGTACCAATGCATAATACCATAAGGTTGACCAAATCCATCGTAACCTAAAGTGTTAACGGCTGTTACTGCAATTTGGGTTACGTTGTCCTTACATACAATAATAGGTTCGGTTGTTGGCTCTCTAGGCGCTGCAATTACTTCAACAACTGCAGTGTCCATGACGCTTTCACACCCAGTTATCGGGTTGTATTGCTGCGCGAAGAAGTAGAATGTTCCAGCGACGCCAGTAGACGGAGCTGGTATAGAAAGTACTGTGTCAATGACGCCATTAGGCTGGTGCCATAGTAATACATTGCCGCCAGAAAGACTATCCGCTGTGATTGGGAATGCATCTTCATATTGACAGTATTCATAGTCATTCAATGCTGGACGTACAGGAACCGGTTGAACGGTTACCATCTGACGGTAGCTGTATCCACAACCTTGATCTGTGTAGCCTTCCGCAACATAAACCGTAGACGAAATAGGTGTATGTGTAAAGGTTGCTCCTGTACCTTGGTTGTATGCCGTAGGATAACCTTGACGCTCTACGTTCCAACGAATAAAGTTGAACTCATTTGGCAATGTCAATCCAAGAGTGATGGATTCTCCTTCACAAGTTTTAAATAGACTGTCTGTACTGAATATTTCTGAGGCTGGTCTTGGTATCAAATCTACCTGAGCTGCCGAGAACGCGCTGTAACAGCCGGAAATTAAATCTTGTTGTTTAACTAAGTAAACTCGTGAAGAATCTAAAGTTGATCCAGAGAACTGTGGCGTTCCATTGTATTTCGTTACACTGTCTGAATCAAACCAATGCAAGACGTAGCTCGGATCTGTTGTCCATGCGATTGGGCTCGTTTGGCCTGTATTTCCTTCACAGACCTCTCTGGTTTGTGTGAGTGGTGCTGATGGCAATGCTCTAACTTCAATAACCGCAGTATCCATTTCACTAACACAACCAGTGACTGGGTTGAACTGCTGTACATAGCGGTAGAATGTACCTGCTACTGCTGATGATGGCGCTGGCAAGAACGAGACAGTGTCTATTGTTCCGTTGGTTCTATGCCACAATAACGAGTTACCCGCTTGTAATGACAATGGCATAATTGGCGCGGCCGTATCCCCTTGACAATACGCTGTATCTAGCATGTTCGGGTTGCCCGGAGGATTTTGAACGGATAGGTATTTCTGGTATGTAGAAGTACAGCCCTCGAAATCCGTAGCCAATACCATTAGTGATATCGAATTAATTGGCGCAAGAGATGTGCTCAAGCCTTGGTGAATCAACGTAGTATCCACCCCATCAATCTCATACCATTCTATGCTTCCAAAGTTGTGAGTAGTTTCAAGAACTACAGTAATGCTGTCTCCTTTACAAATCTCAAACATGACTTGCGTAATGTCTACGCTTGTGATGTCTGCAACTGGCTTAGGAATATAGTCTACAAACAATGGCGCCTTTGGACTCTTACACTGGGTACTAATGTCTTTCTGGCTTACAAAATAAGTGCGTGGCGCAGTCAAGCTGGTTCCACTTGGACTAGGCGGTAATGGACGTACTGTAACTGTATCAATATCATACCAGATAAGCGTATTTCCAGGGTCAGCTATCGCCAAGTTGCCCAAAGAATTATTAACTGGGTCGTTGTAACATAATGCGGTATCCGTAACGTTAGGTGCAAAAGGCGCTGGATTGATTATTGCCAACGCAGTTCCGTAGGCCGTAGGACAACCATATACTGGATCCGTTTCGGTGTAGTAATATGTCAATGTATCCGCATCGTCAGTTGACGGTGTTGGTGCAAAAGGCAGATCTGCGCTTCGAGCAGGACCCGTGTACCAAGTCAATGCACCATTGCCTGATTGGCTTGGTTGTAATGCATTGTGTATTGGGAATGATTCTTCGAATTGACAGTATTCAACTGTTACAGTGGCTGGAGTATCAACTGGCTGAATAACCGTTAAGTATAACGATGGAGTAGTTTCTAGAACACAACCGTAACGACCGTTTGCGGTATCCTCTGCAAGGCTAATGGTGTAAAGCGTTGATGAGTCTGGTGAAAGTGTTACCGAACGTCCTGTTCTGATGGTACCGTCAGTTCCATACCATGTAATGGTATAACTCGAAGAATCGGCCACCTGGTTGCCCCAATCCAACGTTGCAACAGTACTCAAGTTCGTATCACCAATTGCACATAATACGCGGTCATGATCTGACGTCAAGATTTCATACGTAGGGCGCGGTTTAGAATAGGTACGTACTGGAACTTTCTCGCTCTTACATCCATAGATATCGTCTACAGCTTGAACAAAAATGAGTGAAGTATCACCGTCATTTATCCAGCTCAATCTTGGTGTCTGAGTAAATGGCGACAGCGTATCTGATTTGAACCATTTCAAACTAGAATTAATCGCATTATTGTTTACAAACGTCAACGCGTTTCGTCCATTGGTATCCGACGAACAAACTGGAACTGGTGTAGAAAGAACGTTTGGTTCTTGAGGAAGAGGTTTGAACTGGAATGAAACAGTAGTCCAATCACCCTCACAACCACGAACATTATCACGTTGCTTAACATACCAAGTTTGTGGTCCGTCTTCATCAATATCAGGTGTTGGAGCAGAATCAAGTCTGGTCAAAGTAGCATCAGCCCAGATTACAGACAACCCAGTGGCGGTTGATGGAATGAATAGTTGACCAATTGTATCTCCAAAACAAACATCTGGCAATACCGTCGCAATTGCAGGAATCAATGGGATCTCAGGAACTACATCAATCTCGATGTTATTCGTGTATTTCGTTACGGTCAACGATCTGACAGCACGGCGAACTACGATTTCATCTTGGAGTGTAAAACTTGGATCGAAGAATAAGTTCTTGCCATTCGGAGTGGTTGGAGTAGGATTCGAACCAACAGTCATTTGCATTGGGGTCCAAACTACGTTGCCTGAGGCATTGACCGATTGAACTTGCCACTCATAGTAGAAGTCATCGTTACCACCACTTGCTGCACTATCTTCTAGAATTGGAGCAGGGATCGAGTCGTAACAGATAATCTGATCTTGAGTGATCGAACCTGGAATCAAATCAATCACATCAATTTCGATGCTTCGCTTGCGGTAACACTTACGGTATCCGTCTGCATCTAAGGCATACACTCTTGCCTCAACTTCGTTATAACCACTGTCGAGCATCAGACCAGCTAAGGTGTCATTATTTACTCCCAATTGAGGAATCGAATCACTAACAATAAACCAATCGTATTCAACTCCATAGTTTGCAGAGAAGTTGCCATTAGTTGGTGTAACCACTAGGTCAACCTTGTGTCCCGTAGGAATCTTCAAGTACTGAGTTAATGTATCGCCCGAAGAGTGCTCTGAAATATAGAAATCAGGGTAAGGAATAACTTCAACAATAACCTCGTTCGAGTATGCGCGCGCGGTTCCGCTGTTCGCAATACGAGTTACCGTGAATGTATTCTGGAAACCAACACCGCCTGTCAAGCTATCCACTAATTGAGGAGTGAAAATGAAGTACGGTGTATTCTGGTAAATGGTTGCAGAGGTATCAAATACATCGACACTTTCGATTAACCAGCTGAATGTGTAGGTTCCTGTTCCGCCCGTTGGGAATTGGTCAGAATAAATAGGAAGTGGAATCTGACCTGAACAAATACTTTGCTCACCAGAAATAGATGACACCACACCGCCTGAAGCTCCTGGGGCTGCAGCGGCAATTGGGCCATTCACGGCATTACCATTCGGGTTGGATTGAACCGAACCTCCGTCGAATTGACTAAATAGAATTTGAGCACTATAGGTACCCACACAACCTGTTGCGGTATCCTGTCCACGAACGGTTACGAGTGAATTCGTAGCGTTTGCTAATTGCGTAGAATCCGGACTGAAAATTAACGGGTTACCTGTACCAATCAATCCCACTGTTGGATTTTGCGGATCATAAGTACCGTAGTAGTATGTGTAAATGTTAGCTCCATAGCCTATGAGTGTATCTAAGCCACCGTAAGGCACTACGTATGTAGACGCAGTATAGCTTACCCCACTCAACTCATTAATGCCAATGGTTACTTTTGCCTTAGGACCCTCACAACCGTCTTTGTTTACTGCACTTACCCAGTAATCCTCTGTTGTTTGTAGAAGCTCGATATCTGGTTCCGCTTTTGGAATGGTGTCTGCATAATTGATATACCAGTATAGCGTATCCACGTTAGAGTATTGTGCGGCTGTAAGATCTAATCGATCAGATAATCGACCATTCACATTGCCCAAACAGAAAGAGGTGTCGTTGGTGATCGGAGTAATAATAGGATCGCTTCTATGAATGGTCATAGAGTACGATTGGCTCAAACATCCGTCATTATCCGTAAGTCTAAACTTGTAATAAGATTGCAATGGATTGTTGACCGCATAGGTATCATAGATCGTATCCATGATTTGGCTGCCTTGCATGTCGTAAATCGCTAAGCTATACTTTGTAGCATCGTACGAAACGTAATCTGAAATAGGACGCTGCGTCGTATTCGGACAAACAGGATCTTGACTCTTTATCGAAACCACACCTGTATTCTGCTTGAGAACTAATTGAATTGAATCCAATTCCGAACGACACGTTGTGATCTCATTTACCTTGTACGCTTTGATCCACATTGTATCTCTTAATGTTCCAGGGATTTTCTCAAGAGGATTGTCAATGTAAGTATTTGCAGTATCAGAGTACCACATCAAGTTGAATGGCGCTGAGATATTATTCGTGTATACGGAAAGGTCTATGTTTTCGTCCCAACACTCTTCCACCATATTATTGGTTGTGAAGATGTCATTGCTCGGGGTAGCATTGATTTGAACAGTTACATAAGCCTGGTATTTCGGGCTGTAACACTGTCCTTCTGCATTTGAAATGTAGAATGTAGCCGAGGTGTCTTTTGTGTTGAAGTTCGCGCTGAATAATGCCGCTTTGCTCAGCGGGTTGCCTGCAAGATCGAAGTAAACAATCGACATTCCTTGATTGTCTGCTTCCACCCTGTCAGTAAATCCAGAAAGATCATCCCCCACACAGTAATCATCGTAAACCTTCGTCATAGGTGTATCTGGGTTCGGGATCAAGGTAACCGTTGCAGCCGTAAACTGATCTGCGTAACAAATCTGGCCGCCCGTTAAGAATGACTGTAATCTAAAGTAATACGTCTCGTAGGTCGTATCCGTGATAGGCAGGTAGTTCGTGTATGGGCTATTGATGATGTTGTAATTCGAATCAAAGACCTTAACCTGGTATTTCGATGAGTCAAATGGACTAGTGACCAATTGGCGCAAATCAAATGCTTGATTACCGCTATTGTTACACAGTACCATATCATTGGTTGAAAGCGTTGGAGGTGTTTTAATACCGTTCAACACAAACGGACTAATGAACGACTTACATCCGTTCAATCTGCTTTCGTAGAATACATATGCGGTATCTGTTAGCTGATCGAAGTCTTGATACATCTGATTCACCAACGCATTGGTATTGGTATCTATAGGATCGTTAGGATCAGATGTTCTCAACCAGTGAGTAATCAGATTCGCAGAATTATTCGTCAAGAAGTTGTCCAGCGGCGTGGTTGCAGCATCCCCTTCACAAATCGTTGGATTCGTAATGAACGCAGGTGGAGATGGACGCGATAATGCCTGGATGATAATCAAATCAGACGCTTGGCTGGACAAGCACTGGTGCAGTATTCCTAAATCATCCGATTCTGTTACCAATGAGCGTACGTGGTAGCTTCCTGGTTGGTCAAAGTAAATTGGATCCATACCAACAGACGTGTCTACCGGCAAGAATGAGCCCGCAGCATCGCTGAATTTGTACCAAACGTATAGGTTTCCGGCAACTGGGAACTCTATCTCAAGTTGAACTGAATCTCCAGGACAAATCTGGAATCCATTTGCGGCATTTGAAACCGCCGGCTTCTCAGCAATGACATTTTCAATAGTAAACTTCAGCGTATCGCTGTAACAATCGCCCAACTTGGCAATAACACCGAACTCACCTGGATAGTCAAATACTTCTTGGCTCACACCAGTGGCCTTAATGGTATTGTTGGTATCCAACCAGAAAATTGTGGTTGGCGCCAATGGCATTGGATTAATGTTCAAGGTCACCGAAGAAGAATCACATTTCTTCAATGTCATGCCATTGGTAATAGCGTCAAAGCCCTTGAAGACTAATGGAACATCTGGTTTAGAATTCACTTGAACGATGAGGGCCGATTCCGATTGAACAGAACAGTTGTCATAATTCATTGTGACCACATAATGGCCGGACTGATTTACAGGAACAATAGCCTTATTACCGACTCCCTGAAGTTGTCTTCCAGAAAGTGTGTCGGTCCATATGTAGGTTACATTTCTTCCTGTGGTAGCTGGATTATTCTGAACGTAAAGGTTAGTAGGATTCGATCCTTCACAAAGAATAACCGGGTTAGGACCACTAAATGTAGGAGGCGGCAAATAGTTGCTGCGCATAATGATCGTATCCGAGTAAGAAGGATCACATTGCTTGCCTGGACGGTATGCTTTAATTCGGTAATATCCAATTGGCAATGACTCAAACCAGTAGTTTCCAACGGTCACAGATGGATTGTACGTAATGGTCTTGCCACTCACATCAGACCAACTAGACACGCCAAGTTTTTGCAATTGGTACGTCACACCGTTTTGCATGTTGTTGTCCTCAAGCTCAATAGAGAACTCACCATTTGAACAAATGGTATCCACCGGTTGACTCAATGTAACACCATCTGTTACCAATCCCTCATAAACTTGATAGGTAGGACGCGTGTACTTGTTGTAGGTGTATTCAACGATGTCAGAAGTATCACTGTAACATCCGGTCAAGAAATCTTGAACAACCACTCGGTAGTCCCCTGAATCTTGAACGAAGTAATTCGTAGCCGAGTACGTGTATGGATTATGACTACCATTCTTCGCCCATGAGTAACGAATATTTGTAGACGTTGTGTATGAATTTGTAATTGAGATGTAATCGTCCTCATCACACAAGTTCTCTGTAGGACCCTTGTCCAATACTGGCTTCGCTGGCCTCGCCATAAAGGTGTAGCTGACAGGACTTGTAGCGCTCACCAAACAACCGGAGATTGCTACACGTACATTGTATGTTCCGCTTTCCGTAACATTGAACTTCGAGGAATCTGAATCAGTAGGCTCTAAGACAGTGTTAGGCTCATCAACATTATACCATTCAATACGCGCCTCCGATTGCAGGTTACCCGCCGACAATAAAATCTCAGTACCCTCACAAGCGCTTGTACCTGTTAGGTTCGTTACCTGAGTTAATGTTGGAACAAGAACACCTGTGGTATCTTCTACGATGAAATAGTTTGATGACCAACGATCATAATAACCGCTTTTAGAAGCAATTATAGTATAGATTCCATCTTCCTCTATAGTAAGAACTGGCGGTGTATTTTCATTTGCAACGAATGACTTGTTGGTCCCCGAAATAGTTGACCAGTAAGAATGATAACTACAACAATTTCCTCTTCTTGAAGCGAAATAGTCGTCATTTGAATTATACTTTCTTAAAGTGTACGTTGTTCCGTAAGAGGTATCATTGATAGTAATGTTCAAACCGCTATTAGGACAAATCCAAACAGTATCAGAATTGTTGCTCCATGCCACAGAACTTGGTAGAGTTCCCGTATGACTTGGAATAGACATTTCTGTGATTACATAAGGATCTGAAGGCAAGCTATAACAACCTGTTGTTTGGTTCAATTTTCTTACTGTGTAAGAGCCCCCTGCAGATTTACTAAATGACAATGACGTTGTCGTATATGATTCACTACTCCAAAGGAAAACTCCGCTTTGGCTACTTGTTATAGTAGTCGATGCCGTTCCATTATAATCTGAAATAGTGTCTTGGTAATCCGATAGTGTAGGTTTCGGATCAAGGGCTACAATAGTAAATGGCGATGATGTGTTCTCAAATACACAGCTTTGGTCAGACTTAGAAGTCGCTCTAATCACAAAGCGATCGCCCGTTTCAACTTGGTCTGTCGCTAAAGATTTTCCTTGTGTGACTACAGGGGTTTGTCCGAGTTTAAACCATTCAAAGTCGAATGCATTGTTGGCAGAATTGTTAGGCACCGACAACGCAGTATTCGATTCATCACACAATTGGTATGAACCAGTTATTGTTAAATCTGGCTGCTGAGAAGATATTAATGCAACAACATTACTTAATGCCGATTCACAATCTGTAGAGCTGGCTTGTACTTGGTATTCACCAGGAGTATTTACGCTAAATTCAATTGAGTTATTCGTTGTAGATGAATAAGTGACGAACTGATTTGTAGATACCGGAACTCCGTTGTCCTTTTTGAACAACTCAAACACCATTCCATCGGTCAAACCAGGATAGTTAACGTAAAGCGTTTTCGATGCACTTCCCGCAGAACAAATAGTAGTACTCGAAGTGCCTGTACCTGTGGTTAGTACTGGTTGAGCAATTCCAAGATCAGCCGCTGTAATAGGGTTTGATTCTTGACTCAAACAACCGTTTTGGTAAGCTTTAGCAACATAAATACCATCATCATCTACCATGTAAGTTGATCCACCTGTACCTATATCATTTGAGGCGCTTGTAACTAGATTATACCACTCATAAGTTCCACTACCATTGAGCACAGAAATCTGCTCTTCATCTCCATCACACAGCGAAATATTCGTTGGGGTTTGCGTTGAGGTTCTTACAATTGAAGGTGCGTCTGGTGACTTCTTGATCGTAATCGTAATTGTATCTGATGTGAAACAAGACAGTTGTTGTTCTGATCTCGTTAATACATAGAAGTCTTCAGTAAGCTGAGTTGACGTACCCCACTGTAATGATGAATAAGAGAACGCACTGTTTGATGAATAATTGAATGCATTGTCCTCAACCAATGCATCTAGACCAGATGATTCAACTCTATACCATGAGGCTTCGTAGCTAATAGTGCTCGTTGAGTTGAAACTTGATAGGTTACTCAAAGAAAGCTCTATACTCTCATTATTCTCACAAATAATCGTGTTGTTGTAGGTTTCAACGATGTTCGGTTTAACGATAGGAATAAGCTCAACTTCCATTTCAGAACTCAATGCAGAAACACACTGACCATCCTCCGCTCTCACTTTATAAACGCCGGATGTCGTAATATCAAATTGAGGCGGTGTACTTCCCGTTGTATTATTGATTGTCTGAACAGTGGTGCTTGATTGATTTATCAAGCGGAAGATTGTAGAGGTATTGTAATCGTTATCATAGTTACTTACCTCAATCGTCGCAATATCTCCTGATCCCGAACCACACAAATAATCTTTCGTTTGAGAACCGCTTAATCCTTCAAAAGCTAGAACAGGCGCGTTTAACGCTTTTGTATTTACAACGAATTCATCAGATGGCTCAGAGTAACATCCAGTTGCTGGATACTTAGATTTTACCTGATAAATATATCCCGGCTCTCCTTGTGGGTTGTTCGATATCGAAGTCCAGCCAGTAGCTGTTGACAATCTTTTTTCCCATTCATAAGTCAAGCCTGAGACTGTTGAAACTAGCGTAAGACTTTCTGTTGTGTTTGGACAAATTTCTATTGGTGAGCTTCCCGCAGCAGATGTGATTTCAGGTTGAGCCGTTGGAGTACCATTAACAATAATTGGCTGACTCATGGTTACGCTTATTGCACAACCTGAAAGAGAAGCCTCTACAGTGTATAGAATTGATTTAGAATTCGTGTGCCCTGCAACATCATCAGCGGCTGGGTAGATTACGGCATCTCGTGTAGCACGTACCACAGGATCACTGATGTACGCACCATAATAGTTCTCAGATGGCTGATTATATCCAGAGGATACCGCTCCACCAGTTACACCGTCTACTGCTGTCCAAGTGTAAGTTACACCTGGCACTTTGTTACTTACCGTAAGTACAAGTTCGTCTGCGTTACAAACAGCATAATCATTAATTACCGGCTGTGGTGTAGTTAGATTTTCTAGGTAATCAACATTTACTGATTCCTCAGGACCAAGACATCCATAAGAGTCAACGTATTGTACGTAATACGTTTTTTCCGTGTTTGTTGTATGTGAAGCAGCCGTAGACCCATTTGGATTAATGAGTGTTTTGTTTGAACTGTTATTAAGCGTAGACTCGTACCACACATATGAATAACCATTCAAAGAAGATGCTGTTACGGTTGCATCAGTTCCCGGACAAATCTTGCCATTTACAACATTACTAACCGCGAGTACAGGTTTAACTGACGGAGAATTATCAATAATCTCAATTTGATTGCTAGCTAGGCCTAAACAACCAAAGTCTGAAACTCCCTTCGCAGTATAGATTCCGCCTGCAGTTACCGTAATACTATTTGATGTGGAACTTGAAACGATACTTGAGGTTGTTGGATTAATTTCAGATCCATTTCTAAACCACTTGTAAGAAGTAGCAACTGAGGAGGCTGAATTGCTCACACTTATTGTAATTCCTCCATCAGGACAAGTAGAAAGTGGAGATGTCGCGCCGCTTGCAAAAACCAATACTGGATTTATTGGTAAAGGATTCACCGTAAAGGTTTGGCTCGTAGAACATCCCGCGCCATTAGTGTATGTTACTGTTGTTGTACCAGTGGCTAACGCTGAAATTACTCCGCTAGATGAATTTGTAAATGTTGCTATTGTTCCATTTGATGAAGTCCAAGAATATCCTGTTACTCCATACTGTCCTACACCTTGAAGCGTTACACTCTCGCCTGGACACGCATTCATTGTCCCGGATATAGATGGGGTTCCTAAAACTTCAACAGCTTGGGTAGCTTGTCCACCATTTATGTCTGTATAAACTACTACGCCAGTACCTTGACTCATACCGGTTACTACCCCGTAATTATCCACTGATAATATTGAAGATGTCGCCGAGGTTATTGACCATGGTGTAGACGGGTCTGGAGTGTTTGATCCCAATAACGTGACCGTCTCTCCTATACACACCGCTATTGTTCCGGTAGCAGGATTATTTACTCCGGTAATGGTTGGTTGAGACACCAAGTTTACTGAATACGTATTCGTACAACCATTATCGTCCTCGTAGGTAACTATGACCGTTCCTACACTTGACGCGGTTAAAACCCCTGAACTTGAAATAGTCGCAAGTGTGCTGTTATTCACACTCCATGGATTAGTCAAAGATGAAGTACTCGTGGTTGCAAGTGTTGTTGAATTTCCAACACTTAGGCTCGTAGCTCCAGTAATTACCGGTAAGTCATTCACCGTCACAGTAATTTCATCCGTCGCAATACAACCGTTCGCATCCGTTCCCGTTACCGTGTACGTAGCCGTTGCTGTAGGGATGAATGATGTACCATTGGTTACACCGTTGTCCCATGCATAACTCGTAGCACCTGTAGCAGAAAGTACTGTCGATTCACCATCACAAACCTCATAATCTGTTCCTGCGCTCACTACGGGTAGCGCATTTACGGTTACAGTGACTGAATTTGAACAACCCGTCGCGTCCGTGTATGTAATGGTTGATGTTCCAGCTGCTGCGCCTAGGAAGGTTCCTAAAGAAGCATTTTGAATAGAAATAACACCCGGATTACTTACCACCCAAGCGTTGCTTGTTGCTGGTGTACCAGTTGCATCAAGATCTATTGATTCGCCAATACATAACTCTGTATCACCTGTTATAATTGGTGCGTCATTTACCGTCACCACTACTTCATCAGTAGCAATACAACCGTTCGCATTCGTACCCGTCACCGTGTAGGTCGCCGTAGCTGTCGGAACAAACGCCGTGTTGTTCACCACGCTGTTGTCCCAGCTGTAGCTCACCGCTCCACTACCACTCAAGGTAACACTGCTTCCACTACAGATCGTCTGGTCCGCTCCCGCACTTACCGTCGGCAACGCATTCACCGTAATCACCTGAGTCGTCTGACAACCGTTGTTGTCCGTGTAGGTAATATTCACACTACCCGCAGCTACACCCGTAACCACACCTGAACTGCTTACCGTAGCAATACTATTATCGCCCGATACCCATGGGGTCGTCGTAGACGCTGTACCACTACCACTCAAGGTTACCGTAGCATCCACACACACCGCAAAGGTGCCCGTAATCGTAGGCAACGCATTCACCGTCACCGTCTCGGTAATGCTACATCCATTGTTGTTCGTGTAGGTAATCGTCGCTGTACCTGCTGCCACTCCCGTAACCTCACCAGTACTGCTTACCGTAGCTACAGATGTATTACTGCTTGTCCAAGCATTGCTCGTAGCAGCAGTACCATTGCCCGTCAACGTTACACTCGATCCTATACATACACTAGTCGTACCACTAATCGTAGGCAACGGATTCACCGTCACCGTCTGAGTAGCCGTACCGCCATTGTTATCCGTATACGTGATCGTCGCTGTACCCGCGCTTACACCCGTTACTAAACCGTCACTGTCAATAGAAGCAACCGAAGTATTACTGCTCGTCCATGGGCTGCTCGTCGCCGCCGTACCACTGCCGTCAAAGTCTATCGTAGATCCTACACACACTTCCTGTGGACCCGATACACCGCCACTAGTAATGGTCGGCATCGCATAAATAGTCACCTCCTCAGTAACACTACAACCCGATGAGGTCGTATACGTAATGTTCGTCGTACCCGCAGTAAGACCTGTAACAACGCCTGAACTACTTACCGTAGCCACACTCTGTGAACTGCTCGTCCATGCTCCCGTCGTCGCAGGGGTGCCACTGCCCGATAACGTCGTTGTACCGCCAATAATCGTAGACAAACTTCCACTGATCGTCGGTACCGCATTCACCGTCATCGCAACAACCTTCTGACAACCGTTGTTATTCGTGTAGGTAATGTTCACACTACCTGCGCTAACGCCCGTAACAACACCAACACTACTTACCGTAGCTACTCCAACATCAGAACTTACCCATGCATTGCTCGTCGCTGCAGTACCACTGCCCGTCAGCGTAACCGTCTCGTCAACACATACACTCGTCGATCCACTAACCGTAGGTAATGGATTAACCGTAACCGTAATGTCATCCGTCGCAACACATCCGTTCGCATCCGTGCCCGTTACCGTGTACGTAGCCGTTGCTGTAGGGATGAATGATGTACCATTGGTTATACCGTTATCCCATACATAACTCGTAGCGCCGGTCGCTGCCAACGTTGCCGTTGATCCCGCACATATGCTGAAGTCTACACCTGCATTAACGCTCGGTAAAGCATTCACCGTAACATCAACACTCTTCGTACAGCCTAAATCGTCCGTGTAAGTAATCGTTGTTGTTCCTGCGCTAATACCTGTAACTACTCCTGATGCTGGATCTACTGTCGCTATAGAGACACTAGAACTTGTCCATGCATTTGATGTGGCAGGCGTGCTATTTCCATCTAGATCCGTTGTTGAGCCAACACACACATCCAGTGTACCGGTAATCACCAATGCCGGACGTACCGTCACCACTACTTCATCAGTAGCAATACAACCGTTCGCATTCGTACCCGTCACCGTGTAGGTCGCCGTAGCTGTCGGAACAAACGCCGTGTTGTTCACCACGCTGTTGTCCCAGCTGTAGCTCACCGCTCCACTACCACTCAAGGTAACACTGCTTCCACTACAGATCGTCTGGTCCGCTCCCGCACTTACCGTCGGCAACGCATTCACCGTAATCACCTGAGTCGTCTGACAACCGTTGTTGTCCGTGTAGGTAATATTCACACTACCCGCAGCTACACCCGTAACCACACCTGAACTGCTTACCGTAGCAATACTATTATCGCCCGATACCCATGGGGTCGTCGTAGACGCTGTACCACTACCACTCAAGGTTACCGTAGCATCCACACACACCGCAAAGGTGCCCGTAATCGTAGGCAACGCATTCACCGTCACCGTCTCGGTAATGCTACATCCATTGTTGTTCGTGTAGGTAATCGTCGCTGTACCTGCTGCCACTCCCGTAACCTCACCAGTACTGCTTACCGTAGCTACAGATGTATTACTGCTTGTCCAAGCATTGCTCGTAGCAGCAGTACCATTGCCCGTCAACGTTACACTCGATCCTATACATACACTAGTCGTACCACTAATCGTAGGCAACGGATTCACCGTCACCGTCTGAGTAGCCGTACCGCCATTGTTATCCGTATACGTGATCGTCGCTGTACCCGCGCTTACACCCGTTACTAAACCGTCACTGTCAATAGAAGCAACCGAAGTATTACTGCTCGTCCATGGGCTGCTCGTCGCCGCCGTACCACTGCCGTCAAAGTCTATCGTAGATCCTACACACACTTCCTGTGGACCCGATACACCGCCACTAGTAATGGTCGGCATCGCATAAATAGTCACCTCCTCAGTAACACTACAACCCGATGAGGTCGTATACGTAATGTTCGTCGTACCCGCAGTAAGACCTGTAACAACGCCTGAACTACTTACCGTAGCCACACTCTGTGAACTGCTCGTCCATGCTCCCGTCGTCGCAGGGGTGCCACTGCCCGATAACGTCGTTGTACCGCCAATAATCGTAGACAAACTTCCACTGATCGTCGGTACCGCATTCACCGTCATCGCAACAACCTTCTGACAACCGTTGTTATTCGTGTAGGTAATGTTCACACTACCTGCGCTAACGCCCGTAACAACACCAACACTACTTACCGTAGCTACTCCAACATCAGAACTTACCCATGCATTGCTCGTCGCTGCAGTACCACTGCCCGTCAGCGTAACCGTCTCGTCAACACATACACTCGTCGATCCACTAACCGTAGGTAATGGATTAACCGTAACCGTAATGTCATCCGTCGCAACACATCCGTTCGCATCCGTGCCCGTTACCGTGTACGTAGCCGTAGACGTCGGAGTAAACGCCGTACCGTTAGTAACACCGTTGTCCCATACATAACTTACAGCACCGGTTCCGCTAAGGGTGACAGTTGAGCCAGAGCAAATAACCTTGTCTACGCCTGCAATAACCGAAGGAAGAGCGTTGACACTTACGTTTTCTGTGATGCTACATCCATTGGTATTGGTATAGGTAATCTCAACAATACCCGCTGCAACACCCGTTACAACTCCATTGCTGTTTACAGTGGCCACCGAAGTATTGCTGCTCGTCCACGGACTGCTCGTTGCTG
>Ga0255768_10001364_pt1 | contig 25100 bp, 23 predicted proteins | sample 071ome_33_FD_179983 | JGI IMG/M metagenome (GOLD analysis project Ga0255768, IMG submission 179983) | Coastal salt marsh microbial communities from the Groves Creek Marsh, Skidaway Island, Georgia - 071412AT metaG (version 2) | ecosystem: Environmental > Aquatic > Marine > Intertidal zone >...
GTTTGCAGATTCATTAGAAGCAGCATGTAGAGCTATATTTCTTGCAGAGGATGCTGATAAAGAAAAGATAAAACAAGTAATAGATAATATATTCAATGAAAAAATTAATGATAACCAACTTGAAAATTCACCATTAACATTTAGAGAAATTTCAATTATTAAAGAATCTTTTCAAGAAAGTTTAGAGGGTCTTTATCATCAAAGAGTTTTATATCCTGAAATTTCTGAAGAAGAGTAGATTTGAAATTAATTTTTTCTGGATATTTTTATAAAAACGAGAAAGAAAAATTAACTTTTGCAAAAAATATTTTTTTAAATAAATTTCCAATTTCAAAAAACTTTATTGTTGGTTTTCATTCAGTAAATGAAGAAGAGTCAAAAAAGTTGAATTTTGATAGTTTTAATAAAAAGAACCCAACGGATGTTATTACCTTACCTTTATACAATTCACTTCAAGACATTCAGAATCTAAATCAATCAAATGAAGAAGTTATTAGTGATATCTTTATATGTAGAAAAATAATTAAATCTAATTCTTTGAGTTACGGAAAAAATTTAATTGAAGAAATGCAGTTAATACTAATTCATGGTTTACTTCACTCAATAGGATACACTCATGATGAAGAGAAAAAATTAAGAACACTAGAAGAAACAATAATGAAAAAGGTTTGAGATGGTCGAAAAAAATAAACTCAATCATTTAGCTGTAATCATGGACGGTAATGGAAGATGGGCAATCAATCAAGATTTGCCTAGAACAGCTGGCCATGCTGCTGGTGAGCATTCATTGTCTAACACAATCGATTGGGCAATAGATAATAAAGTTGAATGGTTGACGGTATATGCTTTTTCTACAGAAAACTGGTTTAGATCAGATGAAGAAGTTGATTTTCTTATGTTTTTCAATAGAGACATTTTAATAAGACGTAGAGATGAATTTAATAGAAAAGGAGTAAAGTTTAGATTCTTAGGTGATCTTGAAGATGCAAAAATTCCAGATGAAAATAAAAAATTAATGAAAGAAACTGAAAGCTTAACAATAAACAACGATACATTAAATTTAGTTTTTGCATTCAACTACGGTTCTCATAATGAAATACATCAAGCTATTTCAGATTTTCATAATAAAAATATTGGCAAAACTACTAACACCCAAAGTGTTGAAGAAAACTTTTATAGCTTTTTTCCCTTTCCAGAAATCCCTTTTCCCGATGCTCTTGTTAGAACTGCGGGTGAAAAAAGAATAAGTAATTTTTTGTTGTATCAACTTTCTTATTCAGAAATTATATTTATTGATGCTTTGTGGCCTGATGTAAATAAAGACATATTGGACGATGTCTTACTAGAATTTAAATCAAGGAATAGAACTTATGGAAGAAACAAATAAAGAAGTTTTTGAAAAAGTAGTAAAGATTGCACAATCTAGAGGGTTTGTTTTTAATGCTTCATCTATTTATGGAGGAATAAGAAGCTCATATGATTATGGACCACTCGGTGTATTACTTAAGAATAATATTTCTAATCATTGGTGGAAAGACATTAATAATGACAATGAAATAACAATTTACCCAGTTGATACTGCAATTATTCAAAGTTCTGAAGTATGGAAAGCTTCTGGTCACTTAGCTGAATTTTCAGATCCAATGGTTGATCATAAACCAACTGGTCAAAGGTTTAGAGCCGATCAAGTGCCAGATGATATAAATAAAGAAGATCTTACTGAACCTAGGCAATTTAATCTTATGTTTGAAACAAATATTGGCCCAGTTCAAAATGAAAATTCAACTGTTTACTTAAGACCAGAAACAGCTCAGGGTATATTTGTAAATTTTGAGAATGTTTTGAGGACAATGAGAGCAAAAGTACCATTTGGAATTGCAAATATTGGAAAGTCGTTTAGAAATGAAATAACACCAGGCCAATTTATATTTCGAACAAGAGAGTTTGAGCAAATGGAAATTGAGTTTTTTTGTAAACAGGAAGATCAAGGCGAATGGTTCAATTATTGGGTAAACAAGAGAATGGAATGGTATAAAAATATCGGTATTCCAGATTCAAGTCTTCGACTAAGAGAACATGAAAACAATGAATTAGCTCATTATGCATCTAAAACAGTTGATATTGAGTTTCTTTATCCTTGGGGATGGGGAGAGCTTGAAGGAATAGCAAATAGAGGAACTTTTGATTTATCTTCACATGAAAAAGAAAGCGGGAAAGACCTAACTTATTTTGATCCTTTATCAAATGAAAAAATAACACCAACAGTTATTGAGCCTGCTGGTGGATTAACGAGAACATTGTTTGCTCTATTGTGTTCTTCGTATGACGAAGAAGAGGTCAATGATTCTGTTCGAACTGTTTTTCGTTTTCAATTTAATATTGCTCCGATTCAAATTGGAATATTACCTCTGAGTAAAAAAGATGAGTTAATTGAAGTTTCTGAAAAGGTAAACACTTTGTTAAGAAGCAACTATCGTACAGAAATAGATATTACACAGTCTATTGGTAAACGGTATAGAAGACAAGATGAGATAGGTACTCCATATTGCATAACAATAGATTTCGAAACTCTAGAAGACAATTCTGTAACAATTAGAAATCGAGACTCTATGAATCAAGAAAGAGTTTCAATTGACAACCTCTTAAGTTATTTCATAGATCTCTAATGGCAATTGCTAGACATTCAATAGAAGATCTAAAAAAACGATCTAAGATAAGTGATTTTATATTATCTACCACTACAGGAAAACTAAGAGGAAGTAAGGGTATGGCTCTTTGTCCATTTCATGGTGAAAAAACTGCAAGTATGAGCTTTACAGACACAGAAAATTTATTCCACTGCTTTGGGTGCAAAGAGGGTGGTGACATATTCAAGTATGTTCAAGAGATTAATCATCTAGAATTTCAAGAAGCGATAGAATTTGTAGCGGAAAAATATGGTTTTAAGCTTTCTTACACTCAGACAAATGAAAATAGCGATTTTAAGAATTTTTATGAAAAAATTAATTTATTAAACGATTTTTTCATTGAATCTATGAAATCTTCGGATGCTGAAAAAGCAAAAAAATATCTTAGTACGAGAAAATTTTATTTATCAGATATTGAATACTTTTCAATCTCATTTATTAGTAGTGATGAAGGAAAATTTCAATCTTTTTGTAATGAAAATAATATAGACAAAAATGATCTTAAAAAATTAGGATTCATTAGTAGTAATGGAAACATGTTGTTTAAAAACAGAATATTATTTCCAATTTTAAATTTTAGAAATGAAGTAATCGCATTTGGTGGAAGATCAATTGATGATTTTGGTCCAAAATATTTAAACTCATCTGACTCTGTCTTATATAAAAAGAATAGAAATTTGTACTTTACGAAAGATTTTGTTTCTTCAGCAAAAAGGAAAGGTTATGTTTTTTTAGTAGAAGGATATTTCGATGTATTATCTCTAAATAAGCTTGGATACTCTAATTCGGTATCAACTTCTGGTACGGCTTTCACTCCTCAACAGTTGGAAGCTATTTCTAGATATACTGAAAAGCTTTTAATATGTTTTGATAATGACGAGGCAGGCTTAAAAGCTACTGAGAGAGTGCTTGAGATTAAAAATCAAGTTTCTAAACCAATAGAAATTCACTGTTTAGAACTTCCAGATGATTTCAAAGATATTGCTGATATTTACGAAAATCAGTCTGAAATCTTTGATGGTATTTTAAAAAATAATTTTGAAATTGTTGATTATTTAATAACTAAATTTTTAAACAACGATAATAATAAAAAAAATGTTTTTAAGTATTTTAAAAAACTTTCTGCAAATTTGAGCCCTCTCGAGGTCGACATAGCTTTAGATCTTTTGGCGGTGAAACTAAATATTGAAAAAGAGATATTAAAAAGAGAATTAGATTTTAATTTTACTTATGAGAAAAATGAGACAGATCTAAAGAAAACAAGTTCTATTTCTATTTTTAAAGATATTGTTACATCCCAGATTATAAAAAACAACTTTACTTATTCAGACAAAGAAGAAGAAATTCTTAATTGTAATGACGAATATAGAAATTATATTGAAAGCCTTCGTGGAAATATTTCTGACGCTTCTAAATTTGATAATGTATCTTATACTGACGAACAATATGATGAAGCTGTAATTAGACTTTTTATTCACTTCGCAGATCTAAAAATTGATAATTTAATAGATTTATTTGAAAAAAATAATGAAAAAGATTTTTCAATTCTAAAGCATGTAGAAGATCTAAAAAAGAAAAAAGAAATTTATCAGAATACTATTTGATTCATAGTATTATTAATTTGCTATCCGAGGTAGCTCAATTGGCAGAGCAGCGGACTGTTAATCCGTTGGTTGTGGGTTCAAGTCCCACCCTCGGAGCTATACATTGAATTTTTTACTATAATTAAAATAAATGGAGGAGTAATGGACTATCTTGCAGTAGTAAAAGAAAGAGCAGAAGGTAAAGACTTAAGTGTACTTGGAGGCTCAGTAAAGTTTGTAGCTGATGAGCACATTGTTTTTATTGATGGAAACAGCGGAGAAATTTCATCAGATGATAATGAAGCAACTTGTACTGTTACAACTGATACTGAAACAATGCAAGCAATTATGGACGGATCTTCTAGTCCGCAGGCAGCTTTTATGACAGGAAAATTAAAAGTTGCTGGTGATATGAGCTTAGCTTTAAAAGTTCAATCAATAATTTCATAAAAATAGGGCCTGTAGCTCAGTTGGTTAGAGCAACGGACTCATAATCCGTCGGTCGCAGGTTCGAGTCCTGCCGGGCCCACTTAAAATGTTGAAAACATTATTTAACAACAAAATAAAAATAGTGAGTTTTGTTGTTGCATCAACTCTATTAATACCATCAAATATAGGAATTAATTTTTTTGGTATCAACTTAGAAGACCTACCTTCAATTATCGTATTTATTTATTTAATATTAATGAAAGTTAAATCAAAAATTTTTAACAAAACTGATACATTATTTATAGTTTTCTTAATATCATTTTCAGTCTATGTTTCCATATTTTCTGACAAAATCGATTTTTTTAATCAAACTAATTTGCGTTTTATCTTTTATTTTACTTTTTCATATCTATTGATAGATTTCTGTAAAAGAGAAAGTTTAATTATTGTAAATATTTTTGAGGGTTTATCTATTGTTATGATAATTAACTTTCTAATAATTGTTTTCCAATTACAGCTACCAGGCACAATTGATGGTTGGGTCTCAAGTAATAATGGTAGTTTGAATCCATTCACATCTGGAAGATTAGGTGGTATACAGGGTGGAGGGCCAAATGTCATTGGTATTTTTTGTGCAGTTTATGCTCTTGTATGTATCAATAAAATTATCAATGGAAATAATTCAATCAGAATTACTGATTTCAAAATATCAGATCTTTTAATGTTGTTTATTTCACTATTAAATTTATTTTTTACATATTCAAGAGGATCTTACTTAGCATTTGGGATTGGTTTTTTAATCTTATTTCTTTATTCAGATATATTTTCAAGAAAACAAAAAATCTTATTATTAACAATAGGCTCAATGCTTAGTGTGTTTACAGTGTTTATTTTCTCAGGTATATTTTTAAAACAAAGCAATAGAACTTTTTTAAGATCTTTAGCTATTGAAAATGTTGAGTTTTTTAAAGGCTCTGGAGGGGGAAATTATATTAAGGATGTTTATAAAGAGTATTTAATAACCATTGATCCTCAATTATTACTAGAAAAATATAATTTTCAATATTCAGAAGAAGATTATTTACTAATGTCAAACAAAGATGAGGTTTTAGTTGACGCTCCTGCAGAGGGTTATCTGAAGTTAAATTTTGATTACAAAGACGGTTTTTTACCAAGAAGTATAGTGTCATTCTACTACTCACTTGATGGTTCAGAATGGTTCATGATTGGAGATGAGCATACCAACGGCACTATCATAGATCTTCAGATTAATGACTCATATTTTGAAGTAGGAGGATGGGGAGACGGTCAATCTCCAGGAGAGTCATATTTAGATGGTTTTGTTGAAAGTGTAAATATTTCATCAAATGGTAATTTATATAATTATGAAATAACAGAAACAAATAGAGATAGTGAGTATTTTGTTTTCCTACCTAAATCAAGTGACTTATATGACAATCGCAATGATGGAAAGTTAATATTTTCAGAAAAAGGTTTAAAGTTAAAAAGACCTAGAAGTTACTGGGTAGCGCTTCCAAATTACACTAATTTATCGGGTTCAGATTTTGAAGTAACCGTAAAACTTTCATTAAACAATATACCTAGAGGAAATGAGACCATATTTAGTCAAAGTTCTATATTAAGAACTAGCAAACGAATAAACAACCAGTCCTGGAAGTGGTCAATTGTAGATGGAAGAATGTACTTTTTTTGGATAGAAGATGTTGATTTTGGTTACGCAAATTTTCTTGGAGGACAGAGTTTAAGATCTGGTAAAATAATAGCAAACGATGGTAAGTTCGATACAAAGATTACTAACTTTTCTCTGTCACAATATGATGAAATTACTACTGCTCATAATGGTTTTTTAACGATGTCGGTTGAATATGGATTAGTTGTTGTAATATTTATTTTGTTAATAATTATTTATTCAATTTTTAATAATTTAAATCAAAAAGAAAGTTTATATCTATCTTTATTTGCTGCTTTGTTTACTCAAAATTTAACAAATGACCTGATCTACTCACCAGATGTGTCTTTGTATTTTTGGCTAATACCAGCGTATTTTTTGCTCAATTTAAGGGGTAATCAGTCCGTTTAATTCTGCAAACTCTGAGAAGTTTTTGTTTAAAGTTAAAACTTGTCGACCATCTGAAAGTGTTAAGTTGTCAACAGGCAGAGTAAGTTCTTTTATATTATCTATTTCAATACTTCTAACACTCCAAACTAAATTGATCGCATTGTTCAAAGTTAAATTCTCATCGATAACAAATGCATCCTCGATTGCAGAAACAAAATTATTGAATTCATTAAAAGTATTAAACTCATCAAGTTTTCTCATCAGTTGTTTAATAATGTATTTTTGCCTTTGGTTTCTCGAAAGATCGCTAACTCCAGGTAATTTTTTCCATGTTGATATGTCATTCCCATTTTCATCTATGATTTTTTCGCCTACTAACACCTCTGTATTTCTTGATACAACCCAATTAAGCGCTACTAATCCTTCTACAACTTGACATCCCTTTTGCAGCTCAAAGCTATAACCTTCTCTTTGGGTTTCATCTACACAGATTTCAACACCATTAAATGAATCTATTATTTTTTCAAATCCCTCAAAATCAAAACTTACAAAGTGATCTATTTTAAGTCCTGTCATCACATTAATATTCGCAGCTAGATTTTCTGCTTTGTTCCCACAATTATTTTTTGTGTAAGTGGCATTTATTCTTTCTATTTTTTCAGTACATAAATTTTTTACTATTAAATCTCTTGGTATTGATAGCAATACTTGAGAATTTTTTTCCTCATCAATTAGAGCAAGAATAATTACATCAGCTCTTTGACCTTCTACATTACCCCTTGTTTCAGATGTGATGTCTGATCTTTCATCAGACCCTATTATTAGGTAAGTTGTATAGTTATCAATATTCTTTTTAGCTACTGTGTTTATTAAATACGGATTTATTAACTCTTCATCTTCCTCATTAATATTCTGATTTGTTTGTTCTTCATTAAGTTGAGTTGAATTGGTAGTACTTTCTTGATTGTTGGTTGGCTCTGAGGTTGTTGTAGTTATCCCTTGTTCTATATTTTCAATAACTTCTGCATTAAATTCTGTTCTTGAAAAATTAGGTACTAGTGTTACGTATGAAATGAGACCTATTCCTAAGATTATAAAAAGTAATATATAGTATCTATTTTGATTATTCATATCCAACCAAATTTAGAGTATAACTATATAATGTATTATTGTATGGATTTAACTTGTGTAATTGCTGCCGGGGGATTGGGCAAAAGACTACAGGGGTTTAGAGATAACGATAAAACCAAAGTTTTATTAGAAGTCAATAATATACCTATGATTTGTCAGCAAATAAAACAAATAAATAGCTGGGGTTTAGATCGTTTCATAATAATTACAAATCCTGCATTTCACTCTTTAATTAAAGATGTCACTTTATCATATTTTCCTAATTTAAATTTAGACTTTGTAATTCAAGAAGAAGCAAAAGGAATATCACATGCCTTATATCAGGCAAAACCTTATTGTGAAAATCTAGAAGGAAAATTTTTATTTGTTTTAGGTGACAACTTTTTTGGTGAAAATCCTTTGAGTACAATTTCTAGTAGTGATTTACTAAACAATAAAGGATGCCAAATTTACACAGTAAAAGTTGAAAATCCTACTGAGTATGGAGTAGCAGTTATAGACGGTTTTTCAAATGTAATTGAAATTGAAGAAAAACCATTAGATCCAAAAAGTGATTTAGCAGTGGTTGGAATTTATTTATTTGATCATAATGCATTTGAATATATTGATAAATTGGAACCATCAGCAAGAGGAGAGTATGAAATTACTGATTTGATAAATATTTATATTAAAAAGGAAATTTGTACTAATTCAGGGCTTAGTTCATGGTGGATAGATGCTGGTACGCCGGAAAGAATTGAAGAGCTAGAGTCTAAGCTACTTTAAAATTTGTAACTTCTGTATTTTAAAATAAATAAAAACAAATTGAATAATGTATATTCCAAGGAAAACATTTGAGAGAACGCCATCTGTAATTAGGTGAAGAAAAATTATCATAAAATTTAAAAAACTATAACAAATTGTAATTACTAAAATTTTTTTTTCTGTATATCCTAAAGCGAGCAACCTATGAGACGAATGATCTGTTCCTCCAGAAAATGGCGATTGGTTGTTTGTCAATCTGTGTTTTAAAACTGTCAAAAAATCTAATACAGGAATTGTAAAGAACAAAAGAAGTGGACTTAGAGTATTTGAAAAAGTATGAAATCCATCAGGATTCCAATTAAACAAAATACTTAGAAAGCCAAGTAAAAAACCAATAAATAAACTGCCTGAATCACCAAGGTATAGTTTTGCAGGAGGGAGGTTGAATAACAAAAATCCAAAAATACTAAAAAGAAGAACTACTAAAATATCAGTTAAATTATTTTGATTTAAATAATATGTCAAAGCTATTGCTTGAATACATGTAGAACTTGCAACAGTTGCAGCTAATGAATCCATATTATCTATAAAATTTATAGAGTTGATTAATAATATTATCCAAATGATTGAAACAAAATAATTTAAATAATTGTTTAAGTCTAAATTAATTAAAGTTTCAAAATTTAAATATAATCCCAGATTTGTTATCGGTAAGGATACAAAAGTAAATTGTAAAATTAACTTATATTTCCAGTGTAAGTTAAAAATATCATCAATAAAGCCAACAAGTGCAATTAAAATTCCATAAGTCCCTATTTGAACAAATATTGAATTCGCTTCTCCAAGAAATTGTGCAGCAATAAAAAAAGCTAATGATATAGCAACTCCTCCAAAAGGTGGAGTGTTGTTTTTATTGAGCCTGTTTTCGTCAATTTTCTTTACTGTTTTAAGCATGTTTTTTTGAGATAAAAATAGTAATAGATAATTAATAGAAATTGATAATAGTAGTGCTGTTAAAGCTACAAAATAAATGTTAAATTGAACAAGCATTATATTATTCAATTGTATATTTTTTGAAACTGAGAAGCTACATATTCAATAGTGAATTTTTCGGAAATAATTTTTTTATTTTTTTCACTTATAAATTTAAAACCTTCTTCAACTTTGTTAATTTCTTTCTTTATCAATTTTGGATCTGTAGAATCTAAAAGAGAAGTATTTTCAAATTGACTTAAAAATTTTGTACCGTTATTTTCTTTTGCAATACAATATAGTCCAACATATGCTGCTTCTAGTAATATTCTAGAAAAACCCTCATGTTCTGATAGTGAAATTAATACATCATAGTCTTTTAAACTATTTGAAGAGCTGATGTGTCCTAGAAATTCAACATTGCTATTTTTTATCATTTTTTCAAAGTCAAATTTAGAAATAGCTTTAGGGTTTCCAAAATCAAAATCTCCAGCTAAGTAAAATTCTAAATTTTCTTCATTACAAAGGTTTGCAAAATCAATATATTCAACTATTCCTTTGTCATAAAGTAGTCTTCCAGCAAATAAAATCTTCAAATTTTTGTTGATTGTTGTTTTAGGTTTAAATTCATCTATTTTTAAGCCAGAGCTTTCAATAATTAGAGCATTATTTTTAAATTTAGAATATTTTAGAAATATATTTTTATCAGTTTCATTTTGAAAAATAATATTTTCAAATGTCTTGTTAATAAAAAACATGAATATTATTTTTGAAAGGTATTTAAGCAGATTTGATTTTAAGGTTTTTGAAAATAGAAATCCTAAACCAGTGATTGATAGAGTGCTTTTAAAATTTCTATTAATAAAAATGTTGCTAATCATAAATATGAATCCTGATTTAAGAGTGAATATGTGAAAAGTACTATTTTTACCAGTATTCTTTAATATTTTTCTTAAATTAATTATTCCGTTTATATCTAACAATTTTGTTCTGTCTAATTCCCAATGAGTTAAATTATGATACACATTTTCTAATTCAGAATTTTTTTTAATAGGACAAATTGCATTGAAGTTATATTCTTTCAATTCACTAACTATTGAAGATCTAGATTGAATTAATATTTGCTCCCAATGCGCTAAATAATTAATCATTAATAATATTTTAAAATATAAAAATTGTTATTATTCCATATTATGAACATTGTTGTTGTTGGAACAGGCTATGTTGGATTAGTAACAGGTGTTGGTTTTTCTGAATTAGGTCATAATGTTTCATTTATTGATCTTGATGAAGCTAAGGTTAATAATTTATTTAATAAAAAAATTCCCTTTTACGAACCTAATCTTGAAGATTACTTTCAAAAAGATGAAAATTTTAAAAGAATGTCTTTTTACTCTAGTTATTCAGAATTAGAGTGGGAAAGTACTGATATTGTTTTTATATGTGTACAAACTCCTAATAATTCTGAAACAAACTCTGTAGATACTAAATTTTTAGAGTCTGCAATTTCTGAGATTTCTCAATTAGACAATCACAATATAACAATTACAGTAAAATCAACAATTCCACCATACGAGATTGCTAATGTTTGCAAAAATGTTGGCTATGACAAAAATTTACTGACTTTTAATCCTGAATTTTTGAGAGAGGGCAGTGCTGTTCATGATTTTTTTAATCCTGACAGAGTAGTCATTGGTGGATTAGATTCTACAAAAACAAACAAGCTAAAAGAGCTATATAAAGAATTTGAAACAGAAATTATCATTACAGACCCAATAAGCTCCCAATTGATAAAGTATCTTGCTAATACCTACCTCCCTTTAAGACTTTCTTTTGTTAACGAAGCCACAAGATTGGCCGATTACTCTGGTGCAAACTTAGTAGATGTATTAAAAGGTGTTGGTTTAGATTCAAGAATAGGCTCTCACTATTTTAGGCCATCTCCATCTTGGGGTGGCTCTTGTTTCCCCAAAGATTTAGTTGAAGTAAATAATTTCTACAATAAAGAAGAGCTCAATTTACCACTTATTTCAAATATAATTGATTCAAATAACGAACATTTAAATTGGACAATTTCTCAGCTTTTAAACTTGAAAAAAGTAAACAGTTTAAAATCAATAGTTCTAGTAGGGGCTGCTTTTAAAGAAGACACTGATGATTTGAGAAATTCTCCAACTTTAGATATGTACAAATTATTAAGTGACGATGGAGTTGATGTTGTAATTTTAGATACTGAGATAGATGTGCCAAATCACTCGTATGTATCTTCTGTAAATGATGTAAAACCTAATTCATTAATTGCAATAATGTATCCTCAAAAAGAGAATTTTTCTAAAGAACTTTCAGATTATTCATCTAAAAATAATTGCATCATTTATTACCCATGGAGTTGATTTGAATATCTTAATTACAGGCGGTGCAGGATTTGTCTGTTCCCATCTTGCAGATAAATTATATCAAAAGGGTCATGATCTTATTTTATTAGATAACTTACTAACTGGAAATAAAAATAACATATCTCATTTGTTATCAAACAAAAATGTTAGTTTTGTCGAACATGATGTTCAAAACCATATTCAAATCGAGGATGAGATAGATTTTATCTTTCATTTTGCGAGTGCTGCTTCTCCAATTGCATATCAAGAAAATCCTGTGAACACCTTAAAAGCGGGCAGCATAGGAACAATCAACACTCTGGGTTTAGCTAAAGTAAAAAAGGCAGATTATTTACTTGCATCAACTTCTGAAGTATATGGAGATCCTGAAATTTCTCCACAAAATGAAGATTATTGGGGCAATGTTAATCCAAATGGAGAAAGAAGTATGTATGATGAGGCAAAAAGATTTGCGGAAGCAGCAACTGCTACTTACAGTAGAACATACAATCTCAATACTAAAATTGTAAGAATCTTTAATACTTACGGTCCAAGAATGCAACTTAATGATGGAAGAGTGGTTACAAATTTCATTGTTCAAGCTCTTAAGGGAGAAGATATAACTGTATATGGTGATGGATCTCAAACAAGAAGTTTCTCCTTTGTTGACGATACTGTTAATGGAATTATTGCATTAATGGAATCTAGTCATAATGATGTTTTTAATATTGGAAATCCAAATGAAATAACAATTAACGAACTTGCAAGCAAGATAATTGAATTAACCAATTCTAATTCAAAATTAATCAATAAACTTCTTCCTCAGGATGATCCGAAACAACGACAACCAGATATTACAAAAGCAAAAAATTTACTTAAATGGCAACCTGAAGTTGATCTTGAAGTTGGCTTATCAAAAACTATAGAGTGGGTTAGTTCTGAGCTATAGTTAGAACTCTTTGAGAAATACTTTCTAAATTTTGTTCTTGAGCATTTTCTTGAGCATATTGAGTGATTTCATTTAAATCTTTATCATCAAGCTCATAAAGTAAATCTAGTTTATTTTTTAATGATTTTATATTTAATTCAAATTTTGTAAATTGAATGGAACTCTTTTTAAATAACTTGTCGTAATCAGAATTTGAATATAAATTAAATATTCCAGCAGTCAATGTTTCAAGAACGGATTTGTCATAATATCCATTTGGCGTTGCATTTATGTGGAAGGAAAAAGTTTTAAGAAATTCTGATAATTCATTATGAGGTATTTTGCCTTTAAAAATAATATTTTCATAATTTTCATATTTTTTAATTAAATAATTTTTGTGATTTTGATCTTTTTGAGTTACATATTCACCAACAATTGTTAGAGAATTCTCATTAAATTTACTTTTTAAAAAAGAATCTATAACAATTTCTAAATTCTTAGACTTCGTAACCCTGCTTAACATTAAGAAGTTTTGATTTTCCAGAGTTTTTCTTTTGTTGAAAAAAAGTTTGGTATCTATTCCATGGCCTATAACATGTACTTTTTTTGATTTATAAGGAAAAGAATTATCGGAGGCTGTTACTACTTTATTACTAAATTTTAAACTTAAAAATAATATGATTTTTTTTGTCAACTCTTGAGGCTTTGGATGGGTGTACCAAAGAATTTTTGGTATTTTATTTTTTTTACCAAACAGAACAACCAATATAAGTAATAGTGGAGACATATGGGAAAAAATGAAATCATATTTTTTGGATGCAAATAGGTCAATAATTAATTTTCTTAGTTGAAATAGTTTTTCAATTTTTGAATATTTTTTATTTGATTTAATGCCGAATATTTTAACATTATCATTGAAATTATTATTCTCAGTCGAGTCTTTTAGAGTTATAACATCAACATCATTAAATTCTTTTGCAAATTGGTATAGCCAGGAATTTGCAAATCCTAAAGATGTATCTTTGTCATCTAACGCTAAATTTAGATAGAGTAAATTATTTTTATTCATTATTTAATATTATTTGTGAATAGTTGTTTATAGTATTTTCAATGTTAAATTCGGTGGAAACTAAATTTTTACAATTTTCTGATAGATCTCTTTTGTCTGATATAGCTTTATAAATAACTTTGGATATTTCGTTTATTTCAAAACTTTCAGTTAAATATCCATATGTATTATTTCCAATTAATTCAAAATTACCCCCAAATTTAGAAGCAATAACTATAAGTTGATAATTTAACGCTTCTAAAATGGAATGAGGCATTCCTTCGTATGATGAAATTTGAATAAAATAATTAGATATCTTATATATCTCTTTTAAATCATCATCAAATTTAGGTCCCAGCAACTCTACATTTGTTTTCAAATCTAGATCTTTTATTAGTTTTTGTAATTTTTTAAACTCTGGACCTTGCCCAACAATTCTTAGAGTGAAATTAATATTATTTTCATCTTTTAAATTTTTAAAAGACTTCAATATTAAGTCAATATTTTTGTGTCTAACTAATCTACTTACGATTAAAAAACTATTTTCATCATAATTTTTACTAAAGTATTTGGATATTTGTGTTCCGTTATTAATTTTTTGAATGTTTCCTTTATATCCACAGTTCTTAACAAAGCTTTTGAGGTGTTCTGATGGTACGATTATTGTCTCTGCAATATTAAATGAAATATTTCTAATTTTTTTAAAAAATTGAATGCTTAGCTGATATTTTTTTGTTTGAAATTCATCAAACCCATCATTGATTTTATATTGCGTGTAATACTTTTCCCACACAGGGTCTCCAACTATTTTTCTTATAATCTTTTTTCTAAGAATCAAATTAGAAAGTAGAACTTCCATCCACAAACCATTGACAAAAATGACATCGCTTTTAAATCCAAATTTTAAAATTGCTTTGATGGTTTTTAAAACTCTTAGTATCTTATTTTGATTTCTTTTAATTCTCTTTACATCTATACCAAAACTATCTTCAGCAAAAATATTGTCAGCTAAAGTGATGATTTTTACATTGTTTTGTTCTGACAACTTTTCAGATACCAAGGGTACAAATTTTGCCGGACCTCCAACATCTGGAGGGAAAATTCCAGTTGTTATTAAAATATTCACTGTCTAAAGATTTTGTTTAAAGTCTATTATTTTTTCTATCATAAATTCGATATTTTTAGTTGGTCTAATTCCTGTAAACTCTACGATTTTATCAATTCCAGGTGTTCTTCTGGTTGGATCTTCAAATGATTTTCCAAATACTTCTTCATGACTTTTGTAAATTATATTTGATTTGGAATTTGATTTATTTATTACAAGTTCAGCTAAAGCTTTGATTGTAATTTCTTCTGTTTGACCAATGTTGAACACTTCACCGTAGGCTTTGATTTCTGCAAGTTTGATTAAATATTCTACAACATCATCTACCCATGTAAATGAACGAGACTGCGAACCATCACCATGGATTATTATATCTTCACCATTTAGTGCTGCTTCAACAAATCTTGGCACTACCATTCCATATTTAGATAATTGATTGGGTCCAATTATATTGAAGAGTCTTACAATTATTGGTGAAACTTTTCCTTCTTCAAATAAAGACAACGCAATGAATTCATCAATCATTTTTGAGGCAGCATAAGACCATCTAAGTTTTGTTGTTGGACCTATTAAACTTTTAGTTTCTTCTGTCCAGACTTTATCTTCAGCTACACCATAAACTTCAGAAGTAGAAGTTAATAAGACCGGTAATTTGTTTACTTGGCAAGCTTCAAGTACTTTGTGTGTAGCCAAAATATTTGTTAGAAGTGATTCACTCAAATTATCCATAATATATTGAACACCAACACCAGCGGCTAAGTGATAGCAAAAATCATAATCTGAAAATAAACTTTCAATATTTTCTATATCTTCAATTTTTGAATTAATAAAAATTACTCTTTTATCATTTGAAAATTGTTTTATATTAGATTTACTTCCAGTAGATAGATCATCAATTATTAATATTTTTTCTATTTTCTGACTTAATAACTTATTTACTAAGTTAGACCCTATAAAGCCTGCACCACCTGTAATTATTATTTTTTTCATCAATTTAAATATATTTGAGTTCTTTTATTTTATCTTGATAAGAGAGATACCATTGTATAGTTTTTTCGATACCTTGTTGTATATCAACATTAGGCTCCCAATTAAGTATTTCTTTTGATTTTTTCAAACTAGGAAGAACAACATCAGGATCTCTAAAAGCACGAGGTTCATTAGTTACCTTTGCTTGAGTATTAGCAGCAGCTTCTATAATCTTTATTATTTCATTAAGAGAAGTTGTCGTATTACTACCAACATTAAAAGTGTCATTGTTATCTGTGTTCAAAGTTTTTAGTAATAAATTTATTACATCTTCAATATATGTAAAAGATCTTCTCTGTTCACCATCTCCATAAATCACAACATCTTTATTTTCCAAGATCCAATGTATAAATCTTAAAATAGACATATCAGGTCTTCCAAAAGGTCCATATACAGTAAAAAACCTTGTAATAACCAGTTTTGTTTTATGTGTTGATAAGATTGTTTTGGCTAAAGTTTCTCCTGATAATTTAGTTGCAGCATAAATTGATGGCGGGTCAATTTTTTCGTCTTCATTTTCAACCATTTCTTTATCTCCACTATTTCCATAGATTGAAGACGTTGAAGCAAGTATCATTTTTGAAACAGAGTTTTCTCCACAATAATTTGCAACATTTGTTGTCGCTACTGTATTGTCCTTAATATAACTAAGAGGATCCTTGAAGCTTTGTCTTACTCCAGCTCTTGCACCCATGTGAAAAACTACATCAATATCATTTATATTTTCTAGAGCATCTTTAGAAGAAAGATCGGCATGTCTAAATTGAAAATTTTTCTTTTCACTCAATTCATTTAGTCTTAATTTTTTAAACTCGTTATCGTAGGCGTCATTAAGTGAGTCAATTCCAAATACGTTAAAGTCACTACTCAAAAGTTTATTTGATAAATTGTATCCAATAAATCCTGCGCAGCCAGTAACTAATATATTTTTTACCATTCATATAATGCTAACAAATTAATAATCTATTAAGTGATAAAAATAATTCACATGAATATTGTTATTATGTTATGTGTAGGAGAATACAATTAAATTAAAAGGCTATTTGCCATCACTAATATTTTTGATTCCATTAATACCTCACATGGAACTATTTGGTCCATTTATTCATACTGATGATGTACCAATACTGTTATTTTCAATTATTCTTTTATTAACCCTCATTAATGAAAAAAAATTTAAATTAGATTTAACAGGTAAATATCTTTTAGCGTTTATTTTTTATTTGGTATTTCAAAACCTTTATATCAATAATTCTTTTGTTTCATCTGATGTGTATAGATTTTTCTTCTATTTTTTACTTTATTTATATTTTTCAAATGTTGAGGATGCAAAAATTGCTAACAATTTGCCACTATATCTATTTTTAGCACTATCTATTTTCTCAATTTTTTCATATTTTTTTGAAATTAATTTAGGTAAAGACAGTTATCAAACTTGGAGTATCGGTTTTAATCCTAGTGATATTGAATATTTGAAAGGTAGAGTGAATGGTTTTCAAGCTGGTGGACCTAATAGTTATGCTGATTTAATATCTATTACAGCTATTTATAACCTTTACAGATATGAAAAATCTTATGCTTTGTTTATTGTACCTTTGTCTTTACTTGCGGTTATTTTTACTTATTCAAGATTTTCACTAATAATTTTAGTTCTTTTTATATTGGCAAAGCTTTTAAAGGATAGAATGTATTGGTTGCTATTAGTAGTTCTAGTAATTTTTTTAGTAGCTTCCTTATCACTGGGTGTAGCAGATAGGTTTTTAAATGATGACAACAACGGTATCAGTGATAGATTAAGTATGTTAAATGCTGCATTTGACTATTATTCTTCAAGTTCTCTGAAAGCAAAATTGATAGGTGTTGGTTCAAATCAAGTAATATTTCTTTCTGATAATGTTCTTAGTTTTGATGATTTCAAGGATAATCCTTTCAGTTTTGGCCCACATAACTCCTATGTTTTTTATTTAATTAATTATGGAGTCATAGGTTTAGTTTTATTTTTTCTCATATTTTTTCGACTATTTACAAATATCAAATTAAAGGCAAGTGTTATCACTGTATTCTCTATTTTTCTTTTATCTTTATCAACAGATTTACTTCATAACCACTCAATATCTTGGATTTTATATTATTTTTACTTTTCATCTTTAACATCAGAAAATTAATTTTTAATAGATTACTTATTTTCTACTTATACAATTAATACGTATGAATATTTTAGTAGTAGGCGGTGCAGGCTACGTTGGTGGAGGCATAGTCGACTTACTTTCTTCGAAGCATAATGTAACAGTATATGATTCACTTATTTATGAAAACTCCTATAGAAAAAGTGTAGATTTCATTTATGGAGATATACGAGATTATCAGAAGCTAAATCCAATTTTAAAGAAATTTGATGCTGTAATATGGCTAGCTGCACTAGTAGGAGATGGTGCGTGCTCAATTAATCCTGTCTTGACTCATGAAATTAATTCTGAAACAGTTAAAAATTTAGCTAATAGTTTTTCAGGAAAAATTGTTTTTTTATCAACATGTTCAGTTTATGGTGCCCAAGAGGGTCTTCTAGATGAAAACTCACCGGTTAACCCTCTTTCAGATTATGCTTCATCAAAACTCAATGCTGAGAAATACCTAGAAGATTCTGACGCAATCATATTTAGGTTAGGAACCTTATTTGGAATTGGAGATCTATTTTCAAGAATCCGTTTAGATTTAGTTGTTAATATTTTGACCACTAGAGCGCTTATAGATAATAAAATGAGTGTTTTTGGAGGAGATCAGTGGAGACCTTTGTTGCATGTAAAAGATGTAGCAAACGCGATTGAAGCCACAGTCGAAGGTGACACCCAAGGAATATTTAATTTACATCATAAAAATTATAAGATTATTGAAATTGCAGAAGAAATAAAAAATAAAATACCTAAAGTTAATATAGAAACCACACCGCTTCCTTTTCAAGACGCAAGAAATTATCAGGTTTCAAGTGAAAAGCTATACAATTTAACTAATTTTAAGGCTTCAATAGGTCTTGAGCAGGGGATTAATGAAGTATACGAACTCATTGATTCAAATAGAATAAAAGATATAAACGATCCAAGATATTCGAATCAATCTTTTTTACAAACATTTGGTATTAAGTAGGATCATGGAGCCGATATTATATTCCAGCCAACATAGCTCAGATCATAGAGGTACTGTTTTTTTTATAAATGATCTAGATTTATCAAAAGTTGTTAGATCATATAAAGTTTCAAACAAACAGTTAAAAACTGTTCGGGCATGGCACGGACATAAAGAAGAAGAAAAATGGATAAGTGTAGAAAAAGGTAAATTCTTAGTGTGTGCTGTTCAAATAAATAACTTTGATAGTCCAAATAAAGATTCAGAAGTCTTTACATTTACATTGTCTCCTGAATCAGGGATATTACATATACCTAATAATTTTGCCAACGGTGCTATGAATCTAACAGAAGATAATTCAATTAGGTACTACTCCTCACTACCTCTCAGTGACTCAATTAACGACGATTTTAGATTTGAGTCTGATTTTTGGGATCCATGGAAAACTTATAGTCCGAATCTTTATGAATAAAATTTTAATTTTAGGGTTCAATGGAATGTTGGGGACTATGGTTTCTGAATACTTTGAAGATTTACATGAATTTGAAGTTTACAAAACTTCTAGAAGAATTGAGTCATCAAATCTTGATGACAAAATTTATAAATTTGATGTTTCTCTAGATAGTTTAGAAAATTTAATTAAAGTCACTAAGCCAAATTATGTTATTAATTGTATTGGCGTTATCAAGCCAGACATAGATGAAAAAAATATTAATTCTGTTAAAGCTGCAATAAATATCAACTCCTATTTTCCACTACAGATTGCTAGCTTATCTAAAGACTTTAATTTTAAATATATTCAAATTGGAACAGATTGTGTATTTTCAGGTCAATGTGGAAATTATGATGAATCTTCCTTCCAAGATGCATCAGATGTTTATGGAAAAACAAAAGTTGCTGGCGAGATAGAGCAATTAGGTAAATTTATTTTAAGAGGTAGCATAGTTGGTCCTGAATTAGGTGAAGGAAAGTCGTTGTTAAATTGGTTTTTGTCAGAAGAAGGTGGCGAAGTTAGTGGATTTAGTGATCACTCCTGGAATGGAATAACAACTCTAAATTTCGCCAAAATAATACACGGAATGATTAAAAATAATAATTTTAAAAATAAAATAAATCACATAATTCCAAAAGATAAAGTTTCAAAATTTGAATTATTGAATTATTTCAAAATTTATTTTGATGTTGATGTCCAAATTAATGAAACTAGTTCTAAACAAGTTGTTGATAGAACTTTAAATACATTAAATATTTCTGATAATTTAAAACTTTGGAATGATGCTGGATATGAGTTTATTCCAACTATCGAAGAAAATATAAAAGAATTATCAGAAAGCAATATAACAAGAGCTATTCTTAATAGAACATGAAAGATATTGCTTTAATTCTAGGAATAAGACCAGATGTAATTAGGGCAAGTAAAGTTATCAAATTGCTTGAAAATAGTAATGAAATTGATTTCGATTTTATATGGTCTGGACAACATTATTCATCAAATATGAAAGATGTTTTTTTTAATCAATTAGATGTCCCTTTACCAAATTATGAGTTCAATATTGATGTCTCAAATGACGCAACAACAGTTTCTTCAGTAATTAGCGAAACTTATGAACATCTTGAAAAGAAAAAATATAAGGCTGTAATGTTTCTTGGTGATACCAATACAGTAATGGGATCTATTGGAGTTGCTCAGCATAATATACCAATTATTCATATTGAAGGGTGTATGAGATCATATGATTGGAGAATGCCCGAGGAAAAATATAGGAAAACTATCGATCATTTATCAGACAGGATTTTTGCATATTTGCCTTCTTATAAACAACAAGGAATTAATGAAGGGATATCAGATAGTATTATCAAGATAACAGGTAATCCAATTGTAGATATTCTTAATGAATATAAAGAACTTTTTGAATCGGGTAAGGACTATTTAGATGAAGAAGTTAAAAAATTTATTTTCGAAGATGAGTATTTACTCACAACGTGTCATAGAAGGGAAAATATTTTTGATCCTGTAAGTCTTGAAAATATTATTAATTTGATAAATTCATCTAATAAAAAAGTTTTATTTCCAATGGGATATGCAACACAAAGAGAGTTGCAAAAGTCAGGTTTAAAATTAAACAACAATGTCATGGTGATTGATCCTATTGGTTATCTTGAATTTATTCATCTGCTTCAAAATAGTTCTTATTGCATTTCCGATTCAGGAACAGTAGTTGAGGAAGCTTGTGTGTTAGGCATTCCTTCAATTCAATTGAGGTATAGTACCGAAAGGCCAGAAGTTTATGAAGTAGGCTCATCAATAAAATTTGACCCAACTTTAAAATATGAAAATTACAATTTATTACATGAAAGTGCAGAAAGTCTAACTAATAGTAATTGGCAACAACCGTTTGGTGATGGTACAGCGTCACAGACTATTGTTGAAGACTTAATTTATCTTTCTAAGAACAATGATTTTAATAAACATAAAAAAGAAAACTATGATTTTGATATCTCAAGATCATTTTTAAAATGAAAAAAATATTATTTCATTCTTTGACATTTCCTCCAGACACAATATCAACTGGAATGATCGTATCTAAAATTGCAGAAGGTTTCCAAAAAGATTTAAAAAATGTAGAAGTTTTAGCTAGTTCTCCACAGTATAATTTAAAGATTTTAGAACAGTTCAGAGAAAGTAAACACCAAATTTACAACGATATAAAGGTTCACTATATTTCATCATCACCAAGAAAGTTTGTAAATTCTTTAAGATTTCTACAATGGTTAAGTTTTAACTTAAAATCTTTAAAATTTATATATAAAAATAGAAAAACATATGAACATATTTTTATATTTAGTTATCCACCTACGATGAATTTAGTTTGTATATTTACTTCAAGAATTTTGAAAATAAAAACTATTTATTCTCTCTGGGAACTTTATCCTGAGATTGCTCAAAAATTAAAAGAGCAACCTAACTTTTTATTGAATAAAATTTTTAAAGCAATTGATAACTATGCTTTAAACTCTGTTGATAGTGTTGTTGTAAATTCTAAAGAATTAAAGCAATATTTAATTACAAATCGAAAAATTGATAGAAATAAAATATTTTCGGTTAGTCATTTTTCACCTTTTAATAAAAGCAATCACATTCCAAATTATGATTTAAAAAATATATTTTATGCTGGAAATGTTGGAAAACCACAAAATTTGCAAGATTTTATAAATTTTTTCCAACAAAATTTTCCAAACTACTGGAGTATTGATTTATATGGAGCTGGTCAAGAACTAGAAAATGTTCAAAAACTAAAAAATATAAACGTAAGGTTTCATGAATATTTATCAAGAGAAGAACTTGAAATCTCAACAAAAGATATTCCATTTGCTCTAATCTCTCTAGATTATGAAATAACTATGGAGGGATTTCCAGGCAAAACTTTTGATTATTTAAATATGAATAAAATATTAATCAATTATTCAAATCCAAATTCTGCCGTCTCTAAATTGATTGATGAACATGGGTTGGGTTTTAATATTGACAAAAATAATCCAAATACACTTAAAAATTTTATGGATGCATTAAGTAGTGAAGATGCAATAGATAATGTTATTTCAAATATTAGTAAATTTCAAAAAAATATATCAAATGAGGAAATAGTATATAAGAAATATATGAGTTTAATTAGCTCCTCTTCTTGAAATTACAGATACAAAAGTTTTTAATATTATTACCAGATCATAAATGGCAGATTTATTTTCAACATATTTTAAATCCCAAAAAAGTCTTTCTTGAAGACTTAGATCAAGCCTTCCTTGAATTTGTGCCAAGCCTGTTATTCCAGGTTTTACAGAGTTTCTTTTATTGCTGTAATTACCATATAAATCAGATTCATATTTAACTAATGGTCTTGGTCCAACAAAAGACATTTTTCCCTGCGCAACATTTATTAAATTTGGTAATTCATCGAGCGATGTTTTTCTTAAGAAAGAACCAATTTTTGTAATACGGTCATCATTTTCAATTCTTATTGGATTGTCAGGTGTCAACGAAGGTTCTATTTTTTTATTTTCTGATAAATATTTGTAGTGCTCTTCGTGTATTGACTGATCAGAGGAAACTGACATGGTTCTAAATTTTAATAATTTAAACTCTATTCCATTTAATCCAACTCTTTTTTGAGAGTACAGAACAGGTCTTGAATCAAAAATAACTATTAGTAATGAAATAATTGGGAAAATAATAAGAAATATTGGAAAAGCTATTAATAAAAGAAAAAAATCTAATAAATATTTCATAACATTAACTTTAAACAAAAAAAATTAATGTACTTTAAATAAAAAATTTAACATTAAAGTTAGATAAATGTGTGGAATAGCTGGAATTTTAAGCTTAAATAATTCCAAAATTGAAACATCGATTGTCGATAATGTTAAAAGATCTCTAGAACACAGAGGTCCTGATCACTCTTCACATAAATATATTTCCAGTTCAATATGCTTAATTCATACAAGGTTATCAATTATTGATCTAAACGACAGGTCTAATCAGCCGTTACAGTCAGATGATGGAAGATTTACTATTGTTTTTAATGGTGAAATATTCAACTATAAAGAAATTAGAAAAGATCTTGAGCAAAAAGACTTCCAATTTTATACCTCTGGCGACACTGAAGTTTTATTAAAAGGTTTTATAGCTTATGGAGAAGATGTTCTAAAAAAACTAAGGGGCCAGTTTGCTTTTTGTATTTACGATGAGCTAACTCAAGAATTATTTATAGCTAGAGATAGGGTAGGTATAAAACCAATTTATTACTCAATTTATGATGATTGGATAGTTTTTGGTTCTGAAATTAAAGCGATTGAATCATCTAAATTGATTAGATTTGAACCAGATGAAGAAGCTTATTCAGCATATTTAAGACATCTTTGCACACCATCAAATAGAACTGGAAATAAAAATATAAACAAAATTGAACCAGGTGAATATATAAAAATAAATAAAGATGGAAAATTAGAAAAATCAAAATATTGGGACCCATTTTCATTTTCTGAAAATAATGATATTGACAAAGCAGAAGCATTAAATGAAATTGAAAAATTATTAATTGAATCTGTAGAGTATCGAAAAGTAAGTGATGTTGATGTAGGATTATTTCTTTCTGGAGGCTTAGATTCTTCACTGCTTGGAAAGTTCATGAAACAATCTTCCAACTCTACACTTAAAGCATTCAATATTGATTTTGATGAAAGCTTTGAAGGTTATAAGGGTGAAGCAGCAGAAGCTAAGTTTGCATCTGAAGAAATAGAATTAGAATTATCTCAACAAAAAGTTAATTTTAAAGATTTCCAAAATATTCTGGATAATTATGCATACTTTCAAGATGATCTAGTCGGTGACGAAGTTGGAATTCCGTTATATTTTTTAGGAAAAGCAACAAAGTCTTCAAATATTAAAGTTGTTCAAGTTGGTGAAGGTGCTGATGAATTATTTTATGGGTATGAACATTGGAATAGATTATTAAAGTTAAGTAAATTAATGAAACCGTATGCTTCAAAAAATATGAAATTTTCAAGTTTTCAAAACCATAGGCTAAATTTATTTTCTAATTTAATTTCTGGGAATACAGTATTTGCAGGCGGTGCTTTAGGTTTTAATTTAGGTGAAATAAGTAATCTAGTTACAAATAATGAGTTAATCAACTCTGAAGTACTTCGATTAGCAGATAGACATTGGATTGAATATTTTAGTTCAAATAATCCAAAACTTTCAAAATGGATGACACTTATAGATTTAAAGATTAGGTTGCCTGAGTTATTGTTGATGAGGATGGATAAGTTAGTTATGCAGTCAGGCATAGAAGCTAGAGTGCCGTTTTTAGAC
>Ga0255768_10001365_pt1 | contig 25087 bp, 25 predicted proteins | sample 071ome_33_FD_179983 | JGI IMG/M metagenome (GOLD analysis project Ga0255768, IMG submission 179983) | Coastal salt marsh microbial communities from the Groves Creek Marsh, Skidaway Island, Georgia - 071412AT metaG (version 2) | ecosystem: Environmental > Aquatic > Marine > Intertidal zone >...
AGGCAAGCATCTCAAGATCATTGTTGTAATCTCCGAATACCAGTAGCTCATCGGGTGTAAGCTTGTAGTAGGATAGTAATTTCTCAAGGGCATACCCTTTATTGGCATTCATATCAGATATATCTACCCAGAAATCTCCAGAGACTTTCACTTTAAGGTCTTCTTCAAACGATCTAAAATGCGGATAAATGTTTTTTTCGCTTCCCTCTTTATGATAGAGCGCAATTTTTAAAATTGGATCGGTGATTTCATCTAACGCATTTACGATACGATGTTCTTCATAATACTCTTTCAATAGACCGTGAAAGTGCAGATTTTTGCTAAGTGAATAGGCAGTTCGCTCACTGCATAGAATAGATTCTACCTCATTTAAGTCTTGCAATTGAGAAACAACGCTTTTTATAAAAGGGGCGCTGAGTTCTTGAGTGTGAAGGGTCTTTTCTTTTTCGATGATCAATGCTCCGTTTTCTGCAATAAAACTCATTTCATCCGCTATACGTGTGAGCTTTGATCGCATGCTTGGATACTGTCGGCCACTCGCTGCAACAAAACGAATGTTTCTCTTCTTCAGGCCTTCGAAAAGTTCAAAAAATCGAGAACTTACCTGGTGAGAGGCGTTCAGTAATGTGCCGTCCATATCGCTGACGACCATTTTTATTTTCTTATAATCTATACCCACGAGGCTAAAATAAAGAATCCCAAACCAGATGGATTGGGATTCTATATGTGATGCGGAAAATAAAACTTTTATTTAACCTTCTCTACGATTGCTTTGAACGCTTCAGGCTCATTCATCGCTAAATCGGCGAGTACCTTACGGTTAAGGTCAATTTGATTCTTTTTTAAAGCTCCCATGAATTGCGAATAAGAAAGTCCGTGTTGGCGGGCTCCTGCATTAATACGCGTAATCCATAATGCTCTAAAGTTACGTTTTTTGTTTCTGCGGTCTCTATACGAATAGAGAAGCGCTTTCTCGACAGCGTTTTTAGCAACTGTCCAAACATTCTTTCTTCTACCAAAGTATCCTTTGGCAAGTTTCATGATTTTTTTTCTTCGTGCTCTTGAAGCAACTGAATTAACTGATCTTGGCATACTTGTTTTTGTTTTTGTAGTTGGCGATCACAATGTGATTCTTTTAAAGGCCAAACTCCAGGGTTAAAAAATACCGAATTACGGGTGTTTTACTTCAATCGAAGTTGTTGTTTGATGCTGTTTACATCTGCATCGTGAACGAGTCCTGAGTGCGTAAGTTTCAGCTTACGTTTCTTTGACTTCTTCGTTAGAATGTGGCTTTTAAACGCGTGCTTGCGTTTAATTTTTCCAGAACCAGTAAGCGTAAAACGCTTTTTAGCACTGGATTTAGTTTTCATCTTTGGCATGATCTATTGTTTAATTCCGCAATCTACTTTTTCGCCACTTTGGGGGCAATGAACATAGTCATTCGTTTTCCCTCGAGCTGTGGCATTTGCTCTACTTTTCCGAACTCTTCAAGTTCTTGTGCCAATCTAAGCAACAAGATCTCTCCTTGATCTTTGTATACAATTGAACGTCCTTTGAAAAAAACGAAGGCCTTTAATTTCGCACCTTCTTTCAAGAATTTTTCAGCATGACGCTTTTTAAATTCAAAATCGTGGTCATCAGTTTGAGGTCCGAATCGAATCTCCTTGATGATAACTTTAGTAGCCTTCGCTTTGATTACCTTCTCCCGTTTCTTTTGTTCGTAAAGAAACTTCTTGTATTCGATAATCTTACAAACCGGAGGAACAGCTTTTGGTGAAATTTCAACAAGATCGAGCTCTTGATCTCTAGCGATTTCTAACGCTTTATTCAGCGGGTACACTCCAACTTCAACGTTATCACCGACTAAACGGATTTCATTTGCTGTTATATCCCCATTGATCTTGTGGGGATTTTCCATGCTGCGCCTTGGCTGCGGCTTGGTTCTTTTTCTACGTATTGCTATGGTTACTCAAGTTTTGGTTACACTTCTCTAAAAGGCTTCACGCTTTCAGCAATCTGTGCGTTAATCATTTCTGCGAATGTTTCAACGCTCATCGCACCTAGGCTTTCGCCTCCGTGCTTACGAACAGAAATAAGCCCTTCGGCTTCTTCTTGTTCGCCGATTACGATCATAAACGGCACCTTTTTCATTTCTGCTTCTCGAATCTTTTTTCCAACCGTCTCATTTCGAGCATCAATGAGGGCGCGAATTTCGTGATTTTCTAGCGATTTTAAAACTTTTCGGGCATAATTTTCAAAGCGCTCACTTACTGGAAGTACTTCTACTTGAACCGGAATGAGCCAAACCGGGAAGTTACCTCCTGTGTGTTCTAATAGCAGTGCAATGAAGCGCTCCATACTTCCAAAGGGTGCACGGTGGATCATAACAGGTCTGTGATACTCATTATCACTTCCCTTATAGCTGAGATCAAAACGCACCGGAAGGTTGTAATCTACCTGAATGGTACCTAATTGCCACTTTCTTCCAAGGGCATCTTTAATCATAAAGTCAAGCTTTGGTCCATAGAATGCGGCCTCGCCAGATTCAATGATATAGTTTAGGCCCTTATTTTCAGCAGCTTTTATGATTGCCGCTTCGGCCTTATCCCAATTTTCTTTTTCTCCGATGTATTTTTCAGGTTTTTCAAGGTCACGAACGCTCACCTGTGCGGTAAAATCTTCGAATCCTAATGACCCCAAAACGTAAAGTGTTAAATCGATCACATTCTCAAACTCAGAAAGCAGTTGTTCTTGAGTACAAAAGATGTGCGCATCGTCTTGCGTGAATCCTCGAACTCGAGTTAGACCGTGAAGTTCACCACTCTGTTCGTATCGGTAAACCGTTCCGAATTCTGCGAAGCGCTTAGGCAAATCCTTGTAACTGAATCGCGTTGCGTTGAAGATTTCGCAGTGATGCGGACAGTTCATAGGTTTGAGCAAAAACTCTTCGTCTTCTTTAGGCGTTTTAATGGGATGAAAGCTGTCTTCGCCGTATTTCGCGTAATGACCTGAGGTGACGTACAATTCTTTTTGACCAATATGGGGCGAGACCACCATTTCATAACCTGCCTTCTTCTGAGCTGCTTTTAAAAAGTTTTCGAGCCGCTCTCTTAGTGCAGCCCCTTTTGGAAGCCACAGCGGTAATCCTTGCCCCACCTTTGCAGAGAAGGTAAAGAGTTCGAGTTCTTTTCCTAGTTTTCGGTGATCGCGTTGTTTCGCTTCTTCAATGCGCTCTAGGTACTCAGTGAGCTCTTTCTGTTTCGGAAATGAGATGCCGTAAACACGTGTTAACTGCGGCTTATTTTCATCACCACGCCAGTAGGCACCCGCGATACTTAAAATTTTAAAGGCTTTAACATGTCCGGTATTTGGCAGATGCCCTCCTCGACATAAATCTGTGAATGTGCTGTGATCACAGAAAGTGATATCACCATCAGTTAAGCCTTCAATCAGTTCGACCTTGAACTCGTTATTTTGTCCTTGATAATGTGCTAACGCCTCTTTTTTTGATACTGAACGCATCTTGAATTCGTGCTTCCCTCTCGCGATTTCAAGCGCTTTGTCTTCTATGGCTTTAAAATCTTTATCTGAAACCGTATGGGTTCCGAAATCAACATCATAGTAAAATCCGTTTTCAATGGCCGGACCGATAGTGAGTTTGGTCCCTGGATACAACTCTTCTAAAGCCTGTGCCAGAATGTGAGCGCTAGAGTGCCAAAATGCCTTTTTACCTTCTTCGTTATTCCAGGTAAACAAGGTTAGGGCACCGTCTTCGGTTAGTGGTGTTGAAAGTTCAACGGTTTCATCATTAAAACGAGCCGATAAGACCACTCGGGCTAAGCCCTCACTAATTGAGCTGGCCACTTCGTAAGGGGTGGTGCCCGACTGAAATTCTTTGACGGCGCCGTCTGGAAGCGTAATCTGAATCATGAGATTTTACTAAATGTGTGGCAAAGATAGTTATCTCATGGGCTCACCCAAACTCTGTTTATTGCTTAATTTTGAAGCCGATGATAGCCGTTAAGTCCTACAACTTAGAACCGATTCTGCCGTTTTTGGCAGTGGTGCTATTGTGTACTCCTTTTTTGGGGCTTGAGAAAGGAACGGTTTTTACTCAACTCAATGCGATACACCAACCCTCTTTGGATGTAATTTTTAAGAACATCACCTATCTAGGAGATGCCTCTTACGCTCTTTTGATACTGCTCTTTTTCTTGTACAAGAAACCCTTTGAATGGCCATTTAAGTTTACAGTGGGCTTTCTAATTCACGGATTTTTCGTTCACCTTTTTAAGCAATGGCTAGCAAAGGGTGCCTTACGCCCTTATGCCTATTTTACAGAGGTCGGAACGGTTGAACGTTATCTGTGGGTGGAAGGGGTCTCTATGAAAATGTTGAACAGTTTTCCGTCTGGACACACAACTACCGTATTTTTCTTCGCCTCTTTCATGGCGGTTTATGCTCAAAAAAAAGAACTGACCTATGGACTAGTCGTGATAGCGGCGATTGCCGCTTTATCTAGAGTTTATTTGGGACAACATTGGTTTCAAGACATTTATGTTGGCGCCCTGTTTGGGTGTTGCTCGACCTTTCTTGCGCAATGGATTGTTCAAGCAAATCCGCGCAAATGGCATCAAAAACGATTGCAATGGAAATAGGGGCTTTGGTGTATCGTTACAGGTACTTCTTTTTGGGTTTGATTGGTTTTGTGTTGTTCTCAGCTTTTAGTGCTGCTTTTCCGATCTATATACTCGATGAAGCCAAGAATAGTGAAGCGGCCCGCGAAATGTTGGTGAGCCAGAATTACTTCATGCCTACCTTCAATGGTGCGTTGAGAACAGATAAGCCTCCCTTACATTACTTCTTAATGATGCTGTCGTACAGCTTATTTGGAGTAGGTCCTTTCGCTGCACGATTTTTTTCGGCAGTAGCAGGAGCCTTAATGCTCGTTCTTATCACGCGTTCTACTGAACGCTACCTCAATTGGTTTACGGCAAGTATAACGGCCTTAGTGTTAAGCAGTAGTCTTCTTTTCGCTCAAGAATTTCACTTGGCAGTTCCTGATCCATTTTTGATCCTTTTTGTGACTGCTTCTTTACTCTATTTTTTCGATCACGATCAACAGCCTTCAAAGAAGCGATTGATACTCGCCTATAGCTTTATGGGGTTAGGATTGCTTTCCAAGGGCCCCATCGCTCTAGTGATTGTGGGCTTAACGGCATTGTTATACTTTGGCGCTTCTAAGAAATTAAGTTGGCGCTATCTCTTAAGTTTTTACCCATTTACAGGACTGTTGCTCTCCCTTTGTATTGCAGCTCCCTGGTATATAGGAGCACATATTGCCACAGACGGAGCCTTTACCGAAGGATTCTTCTTGGACCACAATCTCAATCGGTTTAGCGATCAAAAAGAGGGGCATGGAGGACCTTTTATTCTGACCATTGCCTGGGTTCTGGTAGGACTGCTGCCTTTTGGTGTATGGTTAATACCTGCTTGGTATAGCGCCTTTAAATCTAGATGGGATCATGACTTTTTGAGATTTTGTTTCTCTGTGGGTCTTGTCATTGTGGTCTTTTTTAGTTTTTCAGATACGAAGCTTCCTAATTATCCTATGCCAGCCTTTGCCTTTTTAGGGGTATTAATTGCGGATTATTTCGCTAGACTGCCAGAACAAACCTCTCGAAAAACACTCCGGTGGGGATTAATCAGTCTTATTGCCTTCGGAGTGTTGGCTGTTGTGGGGGCACATATTGGCTTAAAACAGCATCCGGCCTTAGGCGAGCTGAGCTATTTAAGTTTTGCGCTTCTTCCTATTAGCCTTGGAGCCTTCGCATTGCTTTTACGTCACAAAGGATTAGCTCCTCTTCAATTTGTGTTAGCTCTAGCCTTAAATTGGATGCTTACAGGATGGTTGTTATGGGGGTGGGCCTTCCCAACGATGAATGCACATGCTCCTACAGCTAAAGCATTTCCGTTTATTGCCGAAAAAGAAGTCGTAGTGTACAAGCGATTAGATCCAGCCTTTTTAATTCAAACCCAGCGCACCTTTACACAATTTGACTCAGCTGAAGCCCTCCAAAAATGGACCGCGGAGCGCTCTGAGACACTCATTTTAACCAATACCAAGGATGCTTTGGATCTTGAATTCTTGAGCGCACACTATGAATTGATTCTTGAAGCACCGGCATTATTTGAAGATAATGTTACCCGCCTTTGGCGTGTGATCAAATCAGATACGCCAGGACAATTGCTGCGATAATAGCAGTAATTTTTTTCGCATTAAAGCGATGACCTTTCTCAGACTCAAAAAGAATCACCGTAGAAACGTGTAGAAATATACCTGCCGATAACGCATCCAGGTAGATACGAAGACCACTATCTGCCATAAGTTGACCCAAGAAGAGACCCAGAGGGGTCATCATGGCGAAACTTGCCAACAACATAAAGGAGCGTGTAGCGCTGAAATTCGCTTTTTTAAGAAATTGATAAACCACTATTGCGATTGGAATCTTATGAAGAAAGACAGCGATGCTCAAGGTCTCAATGTGAGCGAGTGGAGCCCCCTCCAAGAAGGCATGAATAAACAATGCCGTGAATACAGAGAGAAAATAAGGACGATTTTCGCCTGAATCTGATACATGTACGTGGCCGTGTTCTGCACCCTTTGAAAAGAACTCTAAAAATATTTGAAGCAAGATCCCACAGAGAACTGCGAGAGATATACCTTTGGTTTCGGGTGCTGAAAACAGTTCTGGCATGAGATCAAAAAGAGTGATCGAGAGCAAGAACGATCCGCTGAAAGGCAAAAGAATCCAGAGGGGAGACTTTGATCGGCGCTCAACGAGCACAGCGATAAGTACACCAAATAAAACAGCTATTACAGGAAGAGCAAATAGCGCAAAAGGATTCATTGCTCAAAAATAGATCAAATAAAGTACCCATGAAGCATTCAGATCAAAACACACATTTTTTAGCTAAAACCTTTTACGGATTTGAATCTATTTTGGCCAAAGAACTCATGAGCCTAGGTGCAAAGAATATCAAAGAGCTAAATCGCATGGTTGCCTTTGAAGGAGATTTAGGATTTATGTATAAGGCTAATTTCTCGTTGGGATGTGCGCTTAGAATTCTGATGCCAATTGGTACGTTTAGAGTGACGAATCAAGAGCAACTCTACGATGCGGTCAAGAGTATTCCGTGGCAGCAGTACTTCTCTGCTGAAAAGACCTTTGCAATTGATTCTGGGCTATTTTCTGATCGCTTTAGCAACTCGCTGTTTCTCTCCCAAAAAGCTAAGGACGCTATAGTAGATTACTTTAGAGAGAAGACGCGAAAACGTCCATCTGTAGATACTTCGGATCCTCAAATTCGTATCAATCTGCATTTAAGTAACGATACGCTAAGTGTTGCCTTAGACAGCTCTGGTGCTTCACTTCATCAACGGGGCTACAAGACAGTTACCAATATCGCACCCATAAATGAAGTGCTTGCCGCAGGTATTCTGCACCTGAGTGATTGGCATGGGCAGCGTAATTTTTTTGATCCAATGTGTGGGAGTGGAACCTTGGCGATAGAAGCAGCACTGATCGCTTGTAAGATTCCTCATGGAATTCACCGCGCCTCTTATTCTTTCATGCATTGGAACTCCTTCGATTCCACATTATGGGAAAAAATTAAAGAATCTGCCCTCAATAAGGTGAAAGAATTCCCCTTTACTATTTATGCCCAAGACAAAGCACCAAGCGCCATCCGTAAGACAGAAGAAAATGCTGAGAACGCCGGTCTCTCTGAATATATTCAAGTGCAGCGTGCTGATTTTTTCAAGACACTTCCGCCTACAGCATCTCCCTTGCACATGGTGTTTAATCCGCCCTACGGGGAGCGGTTAGATATTGACGAAATACCCTTTTACAAGGAGATCGGAAATACGCTGAAACAGCATTACAATAATAGTGAGGCGTGGTTGATCAGTTCAAATCTAGAGGCCCTAAAACACCTTGGTTTAAAGCCCTTTAAAAAGACTAAACTCTACAATGGAAAGCTCGAGGCAAAGTTACAGGGATATCGTCTCTACAGTGGGAGTTTAAAAGAGAAGTTCTGATTATTTTTTAAGTACTGGTATGAAATAAGAGAGCGTATAGTTGACATTTAATCCAAACCTCGCTCCGTCGGTTACTTTGTTAAATCCAGGAATCCACAAATTGTCAAAATTGTCAGGACTTTTCTCTGAGACTAAAAACCCCAATCTTAAACTCGCTCCTAGATAGAGGTTGTTAAATAGGCCTGTTTTAAATCCAAGAACACCTTCAATCCAACTTCCATTGAGTCCGCTAAAGCTTTCTCCATCCTGAGTAAAAAGCGGGAAACCTTCAGGTTCTCGAAGGCGTGAACTGTCATATACATGCACCGCTCCTAAATCGCTGCTGAAGGTTGAGACGGCATAACGAAAACCAGCGGTAACCAGGTTTTTTTCGTTAGTTTTTTGAGCGTAAACCATCCAGTCGGCGCCGAATTTCAGATAACTCCCGGTGTATTGCGTCTCATACAATAGATAGTCACCAAGGGTCTCCTGATCTAGGAAATTCTCGTTTCCGAGTTCTGCACTGAGCATCAGCTTCTTCTTAAGTCGCAGATCACCGATCAATTCGAAACCACTGTAGTTATCGCTTAAGGTGGTTCGCGCAAGACGGTGCAGGTCAGCCCCAACGCGCAGCCCGTAAGCGGTTTGGCTGTGCGTAAATAGGCTTACCGATAACGCGCAGATAAGGACGACTTGTTTAGTGATAAATGACAAGATGCGGTTCATTAGTAGCGGTTACGGTTTCTGTCAATACTTCGGTAGATGAAATCCAATCAAGCGTGTCGAGCGGTTGAATAGAGAGGCCTTCGAATTCTAATACATAACCACAAGCTCTTGAAACATAGGTTATGGTTGGGGTTACTCTCATTTCAAGTTGATCGGAAAGTGTTGATTCTCCTTGTACAAAATGAAAAATATAATTCTTTTGGGTAGCTGAAAGCGCTAATTCTAATTTGGAAACTGATTGGTTTTCAATGCCTTGATAGGGTGTATCATTTAAGAGTACGCTTAGGCCACTAACAGGTTTTAGACTTTCTTTATCAGTGGCATCTCTGAATTCGATCACGAGAATCGCCGAGTCTCCGTCAACACAGATGTCATCTTTTTCACAACTAAAGAGGACTAGTGTTAAGAGAGCAAAGAGCAACTGGCGCGTGTGTGGCATGAGGTGCGTTCGATTCATCGACGTTTTAAAAGTACTACATTTTCAACGTGATGTGTTTGTGGGAACATGTCAACCGCCTGTGATTTTACGGTTTCGTATTGTACAGAGAGCAGTTGCAAGTCGCGTGCTTGAGTCGCTGAATTGCAACTTACATATACAATACGCTCTGCATTTAACGCTAGCAATTGCGCGATTACATCTGCATGCATTCCGTCTCTCGGAGGATCGGTGATGACCACATCTGCCTTAGAATGCCTTTCGATAAAAGATGTATTGAATACCTTACGCATATCGCCTACCTCAAAGCTTACATTCTCAATGCCATTAACTCGAGCATTTTCTTTGGCCTTTTCTATCGCTTCAGGAACCGATTCGACACCCACGACCTTTTGAACAAAACGGGCTATAAACTGAGCGATCGTTCCTGTTCCGGTATAGAGATCATAGACTACATCTGATGGCTTAAGTTCGGCAAAATCTCTAGCAATGGTGTAGAGTCTGTGTGCCTGACGACTGTTTGTTTGATAAAACGATTTTGCATCAATGGCAAAGCGCAATCCATCCATTTCTTCTTCAATGTACTCCGCTCCGGCATAGCAATGTATCTCTTGATCGTAAAGGGTGTCATTCGCCTTTTTATTGACGGTATAAAGCACCGAATGTAGGTCTGGAAAGCGATCGTATATAGCCTTTAGGAAGGCTTCTATAGCCGTTTTTGAGGCATCACAGAACTGAATCAATACCATCACTTGACCCTTCTGAGTGGTGCGGATCATTAAAGTCCGAAGGTCTCCATACCCTCCGCGCAGGTTGAAAAACTTCAATCCCTGTCGTTCGGCTTCTTCTTTACAAAACAAACGGATTTCGTTTGATAGGGGTCCTTGCAGATGGCATTCTTTTAAATCGATAACCTTATCCCACATTTGGGGTTTGTGAAATCCTAGTGCATTGCGGTTAAAGGTTTCGTTAGATTGAATTTCTTCTGGAGTTAGCCATTTTGAATCAGAAAACGAAAACTCCATTTTGTTACGGTAGTCGTACTGCTCCTCAGCACCGAGTATGTCATACACCTCTTTAGGTGTTACCTGACCTATACGCTTTAGGTTTTCAATGACTTCGTGCTGTTTACCTTTGAGCTGGGCGCCGTAGTTGATGTGTTGCCATTTGCACCCTCCGCAGGTTTCAAAATGAACGCATCTCGGAGTTACCCGCTCTGCCGAAGAACGATGTGTTTTTTCGATAACCCCTTCGTAAAACTTACTGCGCTTTTTGGTAACACGGACATCTACACTATCTCCTGGCGCGGCGAAGGGCACAAAAACAATTTTTTCATCTTCTGCGCGCCCAAAGGCTTTACCTTTTGCCGCCATTCCTTCAATAGTGACTTGAGGTAAAATAATGTTAGTTCTTCTTCCCATGCGGGCAAAGGTAATTCGTTCTAGCCGTTGAATTGCCGTAAATTGCGGGACAAAAATAGACCTATGGGAATTTCAGCATCAGACGCTATTGCATTAGAACATCATTACGGAGCGCACAATTACCATCCACTTCCGGTAGTCTTGGCAAAAGGAGAAGGGGTACATGTTTGGGATACAGAAGGCAAGCGCTATTTTGATTTTCTTTCGGCCTATTCTGCGGTGAATCAAGGACACTGCCACCCAAAAATTGTGGAGGCTTTGGTTGAACAATCAAAAACACTTGCTCTCACCTCTAGAGCGTTTTACAATAATAAGCTTGGTGAAACTGAACAGTATTTAGCTCAGACTTTTGGATTTGATAAGGTGCTTCTGATGAATTCAGGTGCTGAAGCGGTAGAAACGGCACTCAAAATTGCTCGTCGATGGGGGTATGAGAAGAAAGGAATTTCACAAGATGATGCAGTTATTGTGGTGTGTGAACAAAATTTTCACGGAAGGACTACAACCATTATTTCGTTTTCTTCAGATCAAGGGGCTCGAAAAGGCTTCGGCCCATTTACTACAGGCTTTGTTCAAATACCCTACAACGATGCCGACGCTCTTGAAGAGGTATTAAAATCACATCCCAACGTGATCGGATTTCTTGTAGAACCCATTCAAGGAGAGGCCGGTGTTCACGTACCTGACGATGCCTATCTCTTGGCATGCAGGGTGCTCTGTAAGACGCATAATGTGCTCTTTATTGCTGATGAAATTCAAACCGGAATTGCACGCACAGGAAAACTATTAGCCACCTGCGGATCATGTAATTGTACAGATCGCCATTGTAGCGCGACTCCAGAGGTGAAACCTGACGTATTGATCTTAGGAAAGGCTATTTCAGGCGGAGCCTATCCGGTCTCAGCGGTATTGGCCGATGATGCGATCATGGAGGTGATTACACCAGGTTCTCACGGTAGTACGTATGGCGGAAACCCCGTGGCTTCAGCCGTTACCATTGCTGCCCTTGAGGTTATTAAGAATGAAAAGCTTGCTGAGAATGCCTTTGGTTTAGGGGAGTATTTCAGAAGTTCATTGAACGACGCGCTCAGCACTTCTAAACTTGTCAAACAGATTCGGGGTAAAGGATTGCTCAACGCTATTGTCATTGCCGATCATCCTGAAAGTGAAACCGCTTGGAATCTATGCCTAAGTATGATGGAAAAGGGCTTGTTGGCGAAGCCGACACACGGAAACATCATACGCTTTGCACCTCCACTAGTGATTACTAAGGAACAGATCGATAGCTGTATTCAAATTATTGTTGAGGCGTTTACTTCTTACGAAGCGAATTGGACACCTTTAGAGGCCTAATATTTAGTGAGCGGTAGCCTTTAAGATGTAAACGTTCTGCATAGGCCAATCGCCTTGGTCAACTTCGACCTTGTTAATGGCATCCACCACATCCATCCCTTTACTGACTGAACCAAAGGCGGTGTAATTTCCGTCTAGGTGGTAAGATCCGGGGTTCGTTACCACAATAAAGAACTCGTAGGGAGATGCGAGTTTATGCGGGTTGTTAATATCACTACTCGGCATGGATATTACTCCTCTATGGTGTGAATGTCCTTTGTCGGTGTCTGGAGGTAAGAGGTAGCGACCGATACGCACCCTTCGTCTGGCAATTTCGCGGTTATCAGTGTTTCCACCTTGAATGATAAAGTCTTTAACCACTCTGTGAAATTGCGTTCCATCGAAGTAGCCCTTCTTCGCTAGATAAATTAGGTTTGCGCGGTGATAGGGTACATCCTCAAAAAGTTCAACGGTAAATTCGCCCATTGAGGTTTCAAAGGTTACAAACCGCTCTTTGAGGTTTTTTTGGTATTCAAAAAAGAACGGAATAGCGTTCTCTTCATCAAGAACAAACGGTTCTTTTTCGTCTTTCTCTTCTGCTTTCAGCTCACTAGCCTCCTGTGATTCAGGTGCTAAGGGTGTAGCCGAAGTTGTAGTCGATGAAGAGGTATTTGCTGTGTTAGATTTAGGTGCGTCGGAACAGGAGAGTACCACGAGTATACTGCAGAGTAGACCGCCAATTCGCATATGTAAAGCTTTTGTACTTTTGATCGTGCTAAGGGGAATTTTTGAACCCACAACTTAGCAATTTTTATGCCCTTATTCAAGCAAAACCCTTTTGGACATAACCTCTTGTTGAAGAGGTTACTCATCATTTTCGCCGGATTTGTCACTCATGCTAGATACAAGCGATTTAATACGCTTAAGATTGAGGGTTCACAGGTGTTGAGAGATTTGCCTTCAGAGAATGTGCTCTTTGTGAGTAACCACCAAACCTATTTTGCAGATGTGGTGGCGATGTTTCATGTTTTCAATGCAAGTTTAAAAGGTCGAGAAGATTCGATTAAAAATGTAAGCTACCTCTTAAATCCTAAGTTGAATATTTATTACATCGCGGCCAAAGAGACGATGAAGGGGAGTCTATTAGCTAAAATTCTGGCCTATGCAGGTTCAATAAGTATTGAACGCACCTGGCGCGCTGGCGGACAGGAAGTCAATCGTCAGGTAAAGATGAGTGACATCTCTAACATCGGTAAAGCGCTTAAAGACGGATGGGTGATTACCTTTCCGCAGGGAACGACTCGGCCATGGAAGCCTTTGAGAAAGGGGACAGCGCACATTATTAAAACCTATAAGCCAATCGTAGTACCTATTGTTATTGATGGCTTTAGACGTTCTTTTGACCGCAAAGGAATTTATATCAAAAAGAAAGGGATATTGCAATCAATGATCATTAAGGAGCCCCTTGAAATCGACTACGAAAACGATCCGGTCGATCAAATTATAGAGCGCTTGGAATTTGCTATCGAGCAGCATCCGTCTTTCTTAAAGGTGATTCCTGAAGAAGAATTAGCAGCTTATAACGAAGACCACAAGAAGCGCAGATTTAGGTTCGACGATATCACGGATGATACCGACGAAAACACCGAAGACGCCCCGTTTTAAAAAATCGCTTAATTTCTGTAGTCTAAGGCTGGAGGACGATTTCCTAAAAGAGGAGCGTATATAAAGTCTTTACCTCTGCGTTCTTCAAATTCTTTTTTAGCCATTTCAATCACCCGAGGACTTTTATAAAGCTTCGCTGCACTTAATGCCAATGTCTTGGCGGCAAGAGCCATTCCTTTTACACCGATACCCGTTCCTCCGGCGGCCACTGCTTGCCAAGAGTGTGCGGGTGTGCCGGGTACCCATGTAGCCGTTCTAAATCCAACTGTGGGTGCTACGAAGCTTACATCTCCCACATCAGTTGATCCGAAGGCACCTTGAGATTTTTGGTAGGGAAGTACTTGCTTAGCGATAGATTCATTCAATTCGATATCCATCGACTGAGCGATTTGTTCCGCAAACTCTCGCTCTTGGGCGGTATAGGTGTATCCACCGATAGAGGTCATACTTTCATGCACCAAACGCTCAAGGGTTTCATTGGGCAGTAGCTCGTGCACCCCGTTGACGATTTCATAGCTCATCTCAGTTTCTGTTCCTTGTGCGGCTCCCTCAGCTGTTTTCACAATGCGATCAAAAATCGACTTTACCACATCGCGTCTTGGATGGCGTGAGTAGTAGTAAACTTCGGCAAAGTCAGGAATTACATTTGGCGCTTTGCCTCCATCAGTGATCACGTAGTGTATTCTCGCGTCTTGCGGAACGTGTTCTCTCATCAAATTCACCATATAATTCATGGCCTCAACCGCATCTAGTGCAGATCTACCGCGATCTGGTGCGGCGGCAGCGTGAGCTGAAATTCCTTTAAACCTGAATTTGGCCGAGATGTTGGCAAGGGCTGCAGCTTCATTGACTTGATTTGAAGCCCCAGGATGCCAATGCAATACGACATCTACGTCGTCAAACAAACCTTCTCTTGCCATGTATACTTTTGCGCCACCACCTTCTTCTGCCGGGGTACCGTAAAAGCGGATGATACCGGCAGTTTTAGTCTCTTTAAGCCATGATTTTATAGCGATCGCCGCCGCAGTCGAGGCTGTTCCAAAAAGGTGATGGCCACAGGCATGACCACCCCTTGTATTGGCACTTTCGCGGTAGGGTACTGCTTTTTGTGAAATTCCTGGTAAGGCATCAAATTCTCCTAAAATCCCTAAGACAGGCCCCTCAGTCCCATATTCAGCCACAAAAGCCGTTGGGATTCCTGCAACACCGCTCGTAATGGTGAACCCTTCTTTTTCTAGGGTTTCTTTAAGCAACGCACTCGACTGCACTTCTTGATACCCCATCTCGGCCCAATTGTAGATTTGCATGGCGACCGATTCGTAGATTTCTATGCGTTCGTCTATGTGTTGTGACAAGAGATTGTATTTCTGGGCAGAGACGAAGCCTGTAAACAAAAATGCGATGGCGAGAAAGAGGTGTTTCATGTGGTTTAATTTTTACTCAATGTAACGATTTAGGTGGTAGAATCTTGATTTAAGCCTGATCTGGGGTGAAGCATTTCAAGCGTGTTTCTGAGTTTTTCGGCACTGCTGTGTAGATAGATTTCGGTGGTTGTAATACTCTGATGACCTAGCATTAGCTGTATGGCCCTAAGGTCTCCGCCATTATCTAGAATATGGGTAGCAAAGGAGTGTCTAAACGTGTGCGGGCTTAAGGTCTTTTTAATCCCAGCCCTAGCAGCGAGTTCTCTGGTTAAAGTGAAAATCATGGCACGAGTCAATTGTTTTCCCCTACGGTTGAGAAATATGGTGTCCTCATGGCCTACTTGCGGATGATATGAGGTGATGCGCAGGTCGAGATAGTGTTGCACCCGTTCTTTGCTAAGGTCTTGGATGGGAACCAATCTGCTCTTATTGCCTTTACCTGTTACTTTGATGAAATCTTCTTTGAAGTACAAGTCAGATAGTCTTAGTTGTACGAGTTCAGAAACGCGAAGGCCGCAGGCATAAAGCAATTCAAAAATGGCTTGATTTCGGTACCCATGAGGGTTGCTGAGATCAATAGCATCGAAAAAATTACTAATCTCATTTGGCGTGAGGTGCACGGGTAGCTTTCTGCCAATCTTTGGTGTTTCAAGTAGAGTGGAAGGATTGTCTTGACGGTACCCTTCGAATTCTAGGTAGCTGAAAAAGCCTTTAATAGCGGATAGCATTCTTGCTTGTGATCGTGCACTTAATAATGCAGACACTTCTTTTATAAATTTCTTAAGATCAGTAGTTTGAATCGATGTTGGGTTCGTCTTAGATAACGTGGCTACACTGAAATTTGCAAGGTGTTCGAGGTCGTACCGATAGCTGGCCAGGGTGGCCTCGCTGCTCGAACGCTCGATCTTCAAGAATAACATATAATCATCAATGGCTTGTTTCCAATTCATTGAAAGCGTCTATTTTAGCAGTATGAAGATAGCAGTAATAAATGGTCCAAACCTCAATCTATTAGGTAAAAGAGAACCTGAAGTGTATGGATCACAAGACTTCGAAGCTTTTTTAAAAGACCTGCGTAAAGAGTTTGGTACGCTTGAAATCGATTATTTTCAATCTAACGTAGAAGGCGAACTGATAACTGCTATTCAAGATTTTGGCTATTCTCATCAAGGAATCGTCTTGAATGCAGGAGCATACACACATACTTCGGTCGGAATCGCTGATGCTGTAACGGCAGTTCCTGCACCTGTGATCGAGGTGCATATCTCTAATACTTATGCACGTGAAACGTTTAGGCATCAATCCTATATCGCTCCAAACGCAAAAGGAATCGTTATCGGATTTGGCCTATCTAGCTATCGCCTCGCCCTACAGTCTTTCTTATAGGTGAATCACCTCGTCGTAGGCGGCTGCAACGGCTTCCATCACTGCTTCGCTCATGGTAGGGTGCGGATGCACTGCCTTAAGGACATCGTGTCCTGTGGTTTCTAACTTTCGTGCGACCACCGCTTCTGCTATCATATCGGTGACCCCTTGACCGATCATATGGCATCCAAGCCATTCACCATATTTTGCGTCGAAGATGACTTTTACGAATCCGTCTGAATTTCCTGAAGCTTTGGCTTTACCGCTTGCAGAAAAAGGGAACTTTCCTACTTTGATATCGTACCCTTGTTCTCTGGCCTGTTTTTCGGTAAGACCTACTGACGCCACTTCAGGGCTGCAATACGTACATCCTGGAATGTTTTGGTAGTCCAATGGTTCTACATGGAGATTAGCTATTTTTTCAACACAGAGAATCCCTTCAGCTGAAGCCACGTGGGCAAGGGCTTGCCCTTTAGTGACATCTCCAATAGCGTAGTAACCTGGTACATTGGTTTGATAGAACTCATCGACTACGATCTTGTCTCTATCGACCGTAATACCAACCTCTTCGAGACCAATATTTTCAATATTCGATTTGATACCTACCGCTGACAATACAAGATCTGCTTCTAGAACCTCTTCCTTATCATTTGAGCGCAAGGTTGCCTTAACTCCATCGCCTTGAGTGTCTACTTTAGTTACCTCGGTACCTGTTTTTATAGAGATTCCGGACTTTTTAAAGCTGCGCTCTAATTGTTTAGAAACCTCTTCGTCCTCAACCGGAACGATATTTGGCTGATACTCAACAACGGTCACCTCGGTTCCCATCGCATTGTAGAAATATGCGAATTCGATACCAATAGCTCCGCTACCGACTACGATAAGTTTTTTGGGTTGGGTTTTGAGGGTCATGGCTTCCCTGTATCCAATCACCTTAACGCCATCTTGTGGTAGGCTTGGGAGTTCTCTACTTCTAGCCCCTGTTGCGATAATGATATGAGAAGCACTGAGGGTTTGTTCCTTTTCAGCCCCAGTAACCTTTATTTTTTTCCCTGGAAGCAGCGCTCCGTATCCGTCTATAACCGTGATCTGATTCTTTTTCATCAAGAATTGAACGCCTTTGCTCATAGCGTCAGCAACGCCTCTTGAACGGTCAACCACTTTGTTGAAGTCGTATGATACTCCTGAAGCTGAAAGTCCGTAATCTTCAGCATGATTCAGGTACTCGAAAACTTGTGCAGACTTTAATAACGCTTTGGTAGGAATACATCCCCAATTAAGGCACACTCCACCTAGATTTTCTTTTTCGACAATGGCGGTTTTTAAACCTAGTTGAGACGCGCGAATGGCGGCAACGTATCCACCTGGTCCGCTTCCGAGTACTATGAGGTCAAATGCTTGCATCAGTTCACTTTAATTAGAGGCCCAAAAGTAATCATTACCCTGCATACGATTCAACGTATTGGACGAAATTCGAGACATACAGAATTAATGCAGTAGCGTTTACCTGTTGTAGCTGTTGGACCATCTTCAAATACATGTCCGAGATGCGAATCACAGCTTGAACAGCGCGTTTCGGTTCGAATCATTCCATGCGAATGATCTCTGAGATAGGTAATGGCGCCCTCAACGGCGGCATCAAAAGCGGGCCATCCGCAGCCGCTTTCGAATTTTGAAGTGCTTTCAAAGAGCTTAGCGCCACAGGCTATACAGTGGTAGTCTCCTGTCTCGTAATGCTCGTTATACGCTCCAGAGTAAGGAGTTTCAGTTGCGCCGTGTCTTAAAACCGCATAGGCAATTGGGGTGAGCCGTTGCTTTAATTCCTCTTCATCAAGTTTTAGGGGATTATTTATTGACATCCGCAATAAATTTTAGAGCAACTCCATTAATACAATGACGTTTTCCGGTAGTATCTCGGGGTCCGTCATCAAAAACATGACCTAAATGTGATCCGCATTTTGCACATTTTTCTTCTGTGCGTTCGTAGCCTATATCGTAATCTACATCGAATTCCAAAGCTCCTTCTATGGGGCGATCAAACGAGGGCCATCCGCTCTTTGAATCGTACTTGTATTCAGATCTAAAAAGGGCATTGCCACATCCAGCACACACATAAATGCCCTTGCGTTTTTCATCTAATAGATCACTTGTGAAGGCGTATTCGGTCCCGCCACGTCTTAATACGTAGTACTCTAGTCCATTTAACTGTTCTTTCCACTGCTCATCGGTTTTGAATACTTCATAGCGTGCAGCGCTCGATTTCTCTTGCGCGCTTAGCACCCCTATACTAGCCAATAAAAGCAGGATGAATAGGTTCTTTTTCATGTTTAATTTTTTCTTAAAATTACGGCGAAAGAAGCAAAAAATCAGCATCGCTCAAGGCGGTGAGTCCTTGAATGTCTTGAGCATAAGCCGCCGGAACCACACCCACCTTGAATCGCTGATTGAGCAGGTCTGCTTCTGAGGCATTGCTTAGGCTGTAATCGGCCTCGACAAAAAGTCTCATGTCACTAAAAGTGTGATCGTATTGATATTGCAATAGACCTGATGGCGTGAATATCGTTTGAGGTAATGGGCGCCAAACCTGTTGAATTCCTTGATTCGAATCTGTAGTTTCATAAGCCAAGAATACGAGAACAAGGTCTGCTTCAAACACTTCGATTTCTTGCGGAAAGTCAATATAGACTTCATAGCTGTTCGAAGGAGTGAAGTCTACTTCGAACTCGAAGACTTGTGAAAACAAAGTTGGTCCTGGGGGCCCGACAGGTCCTTCCGGACCGGTGCATCCTAGTAAAAGAAGGAAGGCAGAAAAGATGGCGAATGGTTTCATGTTTTTGTTTCTTTTATTTCAAATATTAGGCCAGAATTAGGGTTCAATTAGAATTCGTATTTTCAGACGCACTAATCTAACGCGATGGAGAATGTAGCTTTTGAAAAAGGGTCGCCGAAAGTCTTAAAGGCTTGGGCATTTTACGATTGGGCGAATTCGGTGTATAGCCTTGTCATTTCTTCAGCTGTTTTCCCTATTTTTTATGGTGCTCTTTTTAGGCTTTCAGAAATTGAAGAGGTAGAAGTCTTCGGTACGATGATCGCGCGTGGCCCGCTGATTAGCTATTTGAGCTCTGCCGCGTTTGTACTTATTGCTTTAGCAACTCCATTCATCTCTGGGGTTGCGGATTACCTTGGGAATAAAAAGGTGTTCTTGAAATTTTTCTGCTATTTAGGAGCGCTTTCGTGTATGGGTCTTTATTGGTTTTCGTTAGACCACATTTATCTCAGCTTACTTTTTTATTTTTTTGGTTTAGTAGGTTCGTGGTTAAGTATCGCTATTTACAATTCGTATCTGCCGGATATCGCTTATAAAGAACAACAAGACCGTGTAAGTGCTCGAGGCTTTTCTCTTGGGTATATCGGCAGTGTACTGCTTTTACTTGTCAATTTAGCGATGGTGATGCGTCCTGAGCTTTTTGGTATTGTGGGAGTGGGAGATCACCCTGCTGAGGTAATGGCAATGCGCTATTCATTCATCACCGTTGGGCTTTGGTGGATTGTCTTTAGTCAGTATACGTTCAAACACATGCCTAAGGGCTATAAAAAAGAAGGAGAGCGAAAGCAATTGATTTTAGGCGGATTCAATGAGTTGAAAAAGGTGCGTACAGAGATTGCTACCCAACTCTTTTTAAGAAAGTACCTCTGGGCTTTTTTTGTGTATAGTATGGCCGTGCAAACCATACTACTCATAGCAGCTTACTTTGGAGAGCAAGAGATTGATTGGGGTTCAGACAATCAACGAACCGTTGGACTTATTCTTAGTATCCTACTCATTCAACTTGTTGCGATGCTCGGTTCTATGCTCACAGGAAGGCTAGCGGAGCGATTGAATAATATCAGTATGTTGATCGTGATTAACGCAATCTGGATGCTTCTTTGCGTGTATGCCTATTTTGTCAAGACACCTATGGATTTCTATCTGGCAGCGGGCTGGGTAGGCCTCGTGATGGGAAGCATTCAAACCCTATCGCGCTCTACCTATTCCCAGAACCTTCCAGAAACCGAGGACACCACTTCGTATTTTAGTTTCTACGAGGTCGCAGAAAAGGTGGGTATTGTCATCGGCACCTTTATATTTGGATATATCGCCCAATTGACCGGAAGCATGCGTGGAGCTGCCTTGTTCTTAGGGATATTCTTTTTAGTTGGAGCCTTTTTATTGGCTCGTTTACGTCGCCATGTGGTACGTGCTTGAGGCTTTAATTCGCAGAACGGATGCGTCCCGATCCCGCCACGCTCTTTTCAACTTTAGAGGGATTACCGGAATAAATCACATTACCTGATCCTGCCACTGAGGCCATTAGGCGTTCGCTAACGTTTAATCGTGCATTACCGGATCCTGCAATTTTCACTTCGGCCGTTTTGGTTGATAAATCTTCTGCACGAAGAGAGCCTGAACCTGAGATTTGAAGGTTTAAGTGTTCGCAGCTTCCAGAAATAGTTATATCTCCTGAACCTGAGATCGTTGAATTTATGTCTTCAGCCCCTTCAATAGAGGCATTGAATGGTCCAGATCCAGATACAACGAGCTTAAGATCTTCACTCGCGTGAATGGTACCCTTTAAGCTTCCAGACCCCGATAGGTATACAGCTTTAAGTTGTGTGGCTGGAATTTGAATACTTACACGTCCTCCTTTGTATCCTGATCGCCACCACGAGTTGCGTTTCTTTTCGATTTGCAGTTTGTTGTTGCGTAAACTCACCTCTATTTCATCTATTGCTTCTTGATTTCCTTCCAGAACAATGTGCTTTGTTTTGTCGTCTGTGATTTCAACATTAAAGCTGCCGCCTATGTAGACCTCATTAAAGGAGACTATGTCAATACGTTTTATACTTTGTGCTTGAAGTCCAGTACAGCCCAGAAGTATTGCGCTAAAGAATACGGTAGATTTTAAGGTGAGAGTCATGTCTATAGTTTTAAAAGAGACGATAAACGTTTCTAAATGTTACAAAAACAGCTTGGCACACTAATTGAACCTATCTTTGCAACCCTTTTTAAAAAGGGCTCGCCATTCGAAATTACGCGATAAAGGTGACAAAATGACGTAAGGAAGATTTATGAACTCAAAGCTATATCTAGATATTGACAATTTGTCTGCACAAGCCTTAGAAGACGATGCAGAGCTGATACCACTGCTTACTCCTGAAGATGAAGAAGAGATGGATCGTGAAGATGTGCCTGAGGTACTTCCGATTCTTCCCCTGCGCAATACGGTACTCTTTCCGGGAGTAGTCATTCCGATTACTGCGGGTAGAGATACGTCTATTGCACTCATTAAGGCTGCAAATCAGGGCACAAAAACCATTGGTGTGGTAGCGCAAAAAGACGCCAGTGTTGAAGAGCCAGGTATTGAAGATGTTTACACCATCGGCACGGTTGCAAAAATATTACGTGTGTTGCAGATGCCCGACGGAAACACCACCATTATCATTCAAGGTAAGAAGCGCTTTCAGATCGATACAGTTCTTCAAGAAAAGCCTTACATGCAGGCTGCTGTAAGAGAGCTCAAAGAGTTAAAGCCAGAATCAAATAACCGAGAGTTTGAGGCCATGGTTGATGGGATTAAAGAGGTAGCCCTAAAGATCATTAAAATCAATCCAAACTTACCTTCTGAAGCCTCATTTGCCATACAGAATATTCAGAGTGGATCTTTTCTGATCAACTTCGTATCGTCAAACCTCAATCTACGTGTTGCTGAGAAGCAAGAATTGTTAGCGTATAATGATTTGAAAGATCGCGCCCTAAAAACATTGCAGTTGATGAACGTTGAGCTGCAACGCCTCGAGCTAAGAAACGATATTCAATCCAAGGTGCGTTCAGATCTTGATCAGCAACAGCGAGAGTACTTCCTGCACCAGCAGATGAAAACCATTCAAGAAGAATTGGGTGGCGCTTCACACGAAGAAGAGATTGAAGAGATGCGCAAGCAGGCGACTCTAAAGCATTGGACGGATGAAACGGCAAAGTTATTCGAGCGCGAGTTGTCAAAATTGCAGCGCATGAATCCTCAAGTCGCAGAATATGCCATCCAACGCAATTATCTTGAGTTGTTTCTTGAATTGCCCTGGAAAGAGATGGCTGAAGACGCGATCGATATCTCTAAAGCCAAAGAAATATTAGACAGGGATCACCACGGGTTGACTGAAGTCAAAAAACGCATTTTAGAGCATTTAGCTGTGCTCAAACTAAAGGGCGATATGAAATCACCCATTCTGTGTTTGTATGGGCCTCCAGGAGTAGGAAAGACCTCTTTGGGTAAGTCTATTGCCGAGGCGATGGGTCGACCTTATGTAAGAATGTCATTAGGGGGGCTGAGAGATGAGGCAGAGATTCGTGGACATCGCAAGACCTATATTGGAGCCATGCCCGGTCGTATCATTCAAAACATTAAAAAAGCGGGCGTTTCGAATCCGGTTTTTATACTTGACGAGATCGATAAGTTAGCCCATGGGGTTCAAGGGGATCCTTCTTCTGCTTTATTGGAGGTGCTGGATCCAGAGCAAAATGACACTTTTTACGACAATTTTTTAGAAGCCGGATACGACCTTTCTAAGGTGATGTTTATTGCCACGGCAAATGCGGTCGGTGACATTCAGCCGGCCTTGCGCGATCGCATGGAGCTCATCGAAGTCAACGGTTATGCAATTGAAGAGAAAGTGGAGATCGCCCAAAAACATTTGCTTCCTAAACAGTTGAGTGAACACGGGCTTAATAAGGGCGACCTGAAGCTTAGTAAGAAAATGTTTGAGAAACTCATTTCTGGTTATACCCGAGAATCAGGCGTCCGTAACCTTCAAAAGCAGTTGGCTAAAGTCGCAAGAAGTGTGGCGATAAAGAAAGCCTCTGAACAGGAGTTCGAAAAGAGTCTAAATGAGGCGCAACTCACAGAGGTCCTTGGAAAACCAAGATTTAGTGCAGATCAGTATGAGACAAATGAAGTGGCTGGTGTGGTTACCGGATTGGCATGGACATCTGTCGGTGGCGCTATACTCTTCATCGAGTCGAGTCTTTCAAAGGGTAAGGGGGGATTGTCTATTACGGGTAATCTAGGAACCGTAATGAAGGAGTCGGCGACCATTGCGCTTCAATACCTTAAGGCCAATCACGACGCATTCGGTATTCCACAAGAAGTATTTGATCGCTATAACATTCATATTCACGTTCCCGAAGGAGCAACCCCCAAAGATGGTCCTTCTGCGGGTATTACCTTGCTTACCTCTTTAGTGTCTTTGCTCACTCAGCGTAAAGTGCGTTCAAAACTAGCCATGACGGGTGAGATCACATTGAGAGGAAAGGTGCTCCCGGTAGGCGGAATTAAAGAAAAGATTCTGGCTGCCAAACGTGCAGCGATTTCTACGATTATTCTTTCAAAAGAAAACGAAAAAGACATTTTAGAGATTGAACCGCATTACCTGAAAGGATTGACCTTTCATTATGTGGAGCGCATGAATGAAGTCATTGAGGTGGCTGTAACGAAGCAAAAGGTGAAACATCCAAAAAAACTCTAATTTCACCGCTGTGGGTCCTATTCGTATTGCAATCGATGGTTATTCTTCTACCGGAAAGTCAACCCTGGCAAAGGCACTGGCGAAAAGGCTAGGCTATTTGTATGTTGATACAGGGGCAATGTATAGAGCTGTAGCGCTTTACCTCATCGAAAAAGGATTGACTCTAGATCAGCTCATTGAAGTACTAGATCAGATTCAAGTGGATTTTGATTCGGACCAACAGATTCGGTTAAACGGACGTGTAGTCGCTTCAGAAATTCGTCATATGGAGGTCAATCAAATTGTCAGTCAGGTGGCGAAGATTGCTCAGGTGCGTAAAAAGCTCGTTGAACAGCAACAGCGCTTTACGCAATCTGTGGTTATGGACGGACGCGATATTGGCACCGTGGTGTTTCCAGATGCCCAATTAAAGATCTTCATGACGGCCAAGCCAGAAGTGCGCGCTCAGAGAAGGTATGCAGAATTAAAAGCAAAGCATCCTGAGGTGGCTTTTGATGAGGTACTTGAGAATCTAAAAATGCGCGATTTTGAAGACGAGAATAGAAGGGTAGACCCACTTCAAAAGGCTGAAGATTCGGTGGTACTTGATAATTCAGACCTCAGCCCAGAGGAACAGCTTGTTTGGGTTATGGAACAACTTCAAAACAGAAAGCTTGTATAACTCGCTGATTTTCTTTGGATAACCACTATTTCTAGTTACTTTTGCGGGCCTTTTCTTGCTACTTTATGAAGGTGAAAAGGAATAAATTTTTTTAATCTCTTCTAGGTCAAGTAGTTAACCTTCATTTAAACGCCCTAGAATACAAAGTTAGTTCCCATTATGGCTGACGAAAACAATCCGGTTGAAGCTCAAGAAGAGGCAAAAGCGCCAGAGCAGCAACCACAGGCAACTGCCGAAACTACCAATCCTCAAGAATTTCTAGACAATTTTGACTGGGACAAGTACGAAGAAGGAATAGAGCGCGTTGATGAAAGTCAACTCTCAGAATTCGAAGATCTTGTTGCTAAAAACTTTGTAGATACCGCTCATGAAGAGGTAGTTCTAGGAAAAGTAGTAAACATTACAGATCGCGAAGCG
>Ga0255768_10001392_pt1 | contig 24912 bp, 40 predicted proteins | sample 071ome_33_FD_179983 | JGI IMG/M metagenome (GOLD analysis project Ga0255768, IMG submission 179983) | Coastal salt marsh microbial communities from the Groves Creek Marsh, Skidaway Island, Georgia - 071412AT metaG (version 2) | ecosystem: Environmental > Aquatic > Marine > Intertidal zone >...
TGCTAGTAGTAATTGAAACTGTATTAGGATATCTTAAAATCACTACTCCAGATCCACCATTGCCGCCGCCACTATTTCCGACTCCATCATACGAAGTGCCACCACCACCGCCAGCGCCTTTGTTAGTTGTACCTGCATTACCGTTGTCTGTTTCATCTAGTCCGCCTTGCCCTCCACCGCCAGAGCCTCCACTACCCTGACCGCCACCGCCTCCATATCTTGTAATTGAATAACCTGCACCACCACCGCCGCCACGTGTAACTGCAGATCCTGTTATAGATGAAGATAATCCATTACCACCATTAGCACTTGATAAAGTTGTATGACCAACTCCACCACCGCCACCAGCCTGAGCATCGTTTGGAACATTAGAACCGTTCCCGCCTTGATTAGCAGTACCACTACCGCCAGCACCGTTTTGATATTCGCCACCGCCGCCGCCACATCCGCCAGAGCCTCCATTTGCAGCGTTATAGCCGCCCCCACCGCCGCCACCTGTTGAAGTTACTGTAGCGAATGTAGAATTACCTCCAGCACCTCCTCTAACGGCTGTATTAAATGATCCACCTCCGCCGCCACCTATAGTAACGGTATAAGTAGTATTCTTATCTAAAGTTAATGGAGTTTCTGTAGATGAATTTCTTCCAGACGTTTCAGTAGAAAAAGAATTACGATAGCCACCAGCACCACCTCCGCCGCCTCCATCAAAACCACCGCCAGCACCTCCTGCAAGTACTAAATAACTAACTTCTACAGTAGTGTCTCCAGCTTGTAGTCCGAATCTTGCTGCACCTAAAGGCACTTTAACCTCCTAACTAAAATCTTGTAATACGTTTAATAATGGAGTTCCAGCATCTACAAAAAGAAAAGTAATCAAATCAATTGCACCAGATCCCGTAGATACTGTATATCCTGATCCTCCAGCTGTTTTTGCAGTAACATCTGATCCAGAGTTTACCGTAACTGCATTAATAGCAACTGTTCTCGCAGTACTATCTTGTGTAATTTGTAGAGTAAAAGTAGAGACGCCATTTGTTGGCACATTTGTAAAGTCTATGTCTGTAATATTTTCTGATAATGTTATCGTTCCTGTATTTCCTGAATTAAGATCTATTGATAAAACTCCTGAGGAACTCGTAAGAGATTGATCAACTTCTGCATAATCTTGTATCGATATTCCAGATACAGTCGAATCTAAATTAATTGTTACAGTTCCAGAAGTGCCACCTCCGTTTAAATTTGTGCCGGCAGTTACTCCCTCGATATCTCCTGTCTCTGCTGATATCCAGCTGCTCCCATTCCACGCTTTTATGACGTTTGCTGTTGTGTCGTAAAATATAGTCCCAGCAACTTTATTAGTAAGAGCAGTATTAGCAGCAGCTTCACTACTAAATATAAAAACTAAACTATCCTGAATGTCTTGAAATCTGGACTCAGTAACGAGATCTCCTGTAGTCCAATCAAACCAGCTGCCTGCAGCCATTAATAAACTCCTTTTTTTCCTAAGTATAACTCAGATTTGTGTCGATTCCTAATCTATTTACTCCCAAGATCCAAGCTCCCGTCTCAGCTGGAGATAGCCCTATAGTCCATGTCCAGACTCCATTAGATGCATCTACTTTATGTCTTATTTTTTCTATAAACAAATCATAAGACTCTACATCATTACTAGGAGTTGTTACTTTAGCCTCTACGAATGATCCTATATCTAATCCTAGAGCTTTCGTCCATAAGTTAACATCTTGACGAGGACGGAAGATTAATTGTGTAATTTGTGTTTGAGGTATGTCGTTAGATACTACGATTTGACCTGCTATTGAGGAGGTGTCTGAGTCATTAACGTTTAAAGTACCTGATTTCGTGAGAGAATGAGTTCCAAAACGTTCTACAGACTCATTAGAAATAGCAGTTTGAGTAGTTCCTCCTGATCTTGTGATCTGTACAGTATTTATGATCTTATCATCGTCAAAAGTAGTTACTATATCAGAATAAGGAAGTTCTCCTACTCCCTGACCGAATGTTGCATCTGGAGTCGTTGTATTCGTTAAACGATAATTTCGATCCCTAAATGTTGCATCTCCATCTGCTGCTATAAAAAAAGTACCGTTTTCTGCCTCTTCGTTTTTACGAATAGCTTGTAATAAATTATCTGATTCTGATTGTACTTGTACCTCTAATTGACCTGTAGAGATATCCTGATTTGTATAATTAAAAGAATCTAATATATTTTTTACTCTTACGGATGATAATTCTTGTTGTTGTGTAAGTGATAATCTTGTAGCGATTCCCAATTTGCTAACTCCTAGATTCCATCCTACATTATTTAAATTAGCATTAAATAGTAATTTAAAGAGATCAACACATCTTAATTTAGTTGTAGAGTCTGATCCCTGTCCTGCATAATTTACAGGAAAACTCTCAACAAATCCATGAAATATAATGTATGTCGTAGAATCGTAAACAGCTTTAATTCTTATTCTCTTTAATGGTTGTATCTTAGATCTGTTGTTTGTTGAATCGTAATAATGTGTAGTTTGATTAGGAGAAAATCTATTATCTCTATTGTCTAAAACTACAGATGCCGTCCCTGTTTGAAAAGTGTCTAAGTTGGAATTTCTTCCTCTTACTATTTCAAAAGATCTTAGATAATCAGAGACATCAGTAAACGTCTGAGTAGAATCTAGAGGATTAGAATCAAACGCTATCTCTGTAATTAGATCTACATTAGTATCGAATGGGACTGACATCAGATTATAAAAGTTTTACCCTGTTGTTGAATACGTGTATTGACTGCTTGAAATAAATCTGCTGCATCGTCTTTGAGTTCTAGTTCTACTTTTACAGGAGTAACTCCAAATTGTTTTCCTATAGCTTGTTCTACATCAGATTCAAAACTGAATCCTCCTCCTGTATCTACTCTGAATGGTTGAGCACTTTGGAAAAATTTACCACCTCCGCCACCTCCACCAGATACAGTAAACGGTAATTCTTTATCTCCTTTTTTAAATGATTCTTTAAATATATCGCTTAATTCTTTTTCATCTTCTTTAGTCATTTTAGAAAAATCTGGCATAATAGCTCCCTCTAAAGATTCAGCTATAATCTCCGATAACGGTTTTCCTTTTACTTTTTCTAATAAATTTAAATATGCTGCATATACATTATTAAATGCATCATCAAAACTTATATTTAATGTCTCGGCTGCCTCTTGTAATTCTGATCTAAAATCTTCAGTTGAGAAGAAGTTCATAAAATCTTGTAGTAATTGAAGATCTTCAAACTGTTTATTAATTGAATTGGAGGTATTGTTAAACTCTCTCTCTAAATCTTTTTCAGCCTCTTGTACGTTTTTTCTAGCTTGTATTAATTGATCTGATTCTCTTGTTAATGCTAATTCTATTAATCTTAATTCTTCTTGAGCTACTGCTAATTCTGCTGTTACATCTTTGCCTTGACTTTGGAAGAATGTAAGTTCTCTAATCTGTTGTTGTAATTCTTTTTTTCTTAGAGCTTCTTGAGCTGATATTAATCCCTCTTCTTCTAAAGCTTTATTTAACTCTGATTGTGCATCTTCTCTTGTTTTCTGAAGATCTTCTAAACGTTCAGTTTCAGTATTTGTTACTCCTAAAAGTTTTGTAAGTTGTGTCAAAAATGGAAGAGTTTCCTTTTTTAATAATTCGTTGTATTTCTTTTGAGACGGTATTAAAGAAGAAAAAGTATTCCTAAATTTAGTTTGTTCTCTAGTCAAATATGCTTGTTGTACTGTTTGTACTATTAATCTATCATTCGTACGATCTACAATCTTTAAATATTCCCTATAATCGTCTGCAAGTTCTCCAAGACTTTTACCCTGAGCTTTTAGTCGATCTATGAATCCAAGTCGATAAAATTGTTTAGTTCCTAAAACAACATTGCCAATAGCTTCAGATAAACCAGCGAATCCCTCTATTAATAAAGGCCCTACTTCTAAAGCGAACTCTCTAAATACGGGAAGTAGTTCTGCTGCAACAGGGATCAACTCTTCTCCGATTTCTTGTCTAGTCTCTCTTAACTCAGCGTTTAATAATCTCTGTTGGTTTGCGAACGATGCAGAAGTTCTCTCAAGATCTCCAATCTGAACAGCTGCTTTTTGTTGTATAAGATTTAATGTAGCTAATGCCTTCTCTTGTCTGGTTAGTAAATCTGCACTCTCTTTTCCTGTAAGGATAAATGCCTCTGTTTGTACTTCAGCCTCAGTAATTGCAATACCATAAGTTTTAAGAGCTTCCCTCTCTCCGACCAACGCAGATCGGAATGCATTTAGTACAGGCTCGGCGCCGGCGCTGATATTTGAAAAAGATGCAACGTCCGCTGCAATCTTTGTTAATTGAACTGCAAGATCTGCAGATTCTCCCTGAGTAAAACCTATACCCTGAGCAACAGCACCTAAAGTCGCGTTTAATTGTTTTGCCTCTGCAACAGTAAGTCCTGCTTTATTAGCGAAATTCTCGAGTTCCTTACTTGCTCTAGCTGCAGCATCTCCGAATGTAGTATCAAATGCTGCCCCTGCCTCTTCTGCGGAGACTGCTGATTCTAAGGCTGCTGCAGAAAAATCTACAAGTTGTTTTACTAAGAATGCACCTCCAGCAATAGATCCAAATCTTTTAAGAGTCTTTGCGAACTCTTTACCCTCTTTATCAGCTTTCTTGACTTCATCAGCAAGTTGATCTACTTCTTTAGATGCTTTATCCATGTCTCTAGAGAGACGGTTCACTCCGACTGCTTTAATGAATAATTCTAAAGTAGCACTTGCCAATTTATCTCCTCAATTTAGAACGAGCTTTAGCTTCTGTAATAGCTTTCTGTTCTTCTACTTGCTTATTTAAATAGTATAGTTTCCAAGATTCAAATTCTGAAACGCTCATAGATTTTCTTAATTTATCGACCGTCATCCCTAGTTTTTCAGCTAGAGTAAATTCAAACCAGATCTCGTCTCTATTTCGGAAATTGATCCGCGATTTCTCGCTGATCCTCCTTAGTCCATGCCATACACTTATAAATAGCTATTAATATTCGATCTATAATCATAGGAGTAGAGACTTCATAAAATTTCTCTACTTGATCTAAATCTTCTAAATCTGGATCAATAACTCCATATTGAATAAGTAATTTCTCAAACAATACATCATCTCTTTGATCTCCATCAACATTAGCTAATTTATTTATATGAACTGAATCTTTTTTAGATAAACCCTGTACAATAACTGATTTATTCCACTCTGGTATTTCTACCTCTTTAGTAGGTAAATCAGGTGCATTCGATAAATCTTCTAATTTTAATCTTTTCAAAACGACCTCCTAATTAAATATTAGTAGGTGCCTTCTGTAACGTCTCCAGATACCTGAAAACTTGCAGTAAAACTTGCTGCTCCTGTAACGTCTGCAGATCTATCGTATCCTGTACAGATAGCCTCTCCAGATGCTTTAGGATTACCAGAAGTTGATCCGATTGGCCCAAATTCGAATGATCCCTCTGATCCTACGATCCCTGAGAGATAACCATCTACAGTAGTGTCAAAACTACCGCTGATAGTAATTGTCGAGTCTTTAAGGCCCGCCACGAATGCTTTAGACGAATTACTGAAGGCGCTTACCTCCGCTACGTCTGCTGTTCGTGAGACTGATACGTCTGTAAGAGTATTAGAGATATCTCTAAGAGTTCCTCCAGAATCGTCAATCGAGAATACTGCGTTTTTACCGTGTGTAAATGTTGGCATTCTTTTCCTTTCCTATGTTTGAGCGAATCCGATTGCAACTGTATAGCTTGGAGTAGTTCCTGCAATTGTAAGAACACATCTTGCATACCTAGCTGGTGCGGATGCACTTGTTTGTATTTCACTTGTTCCAGACGTTGTTACTTGTGTAAAAGTAATATAATCTGAAAACGAAATATTATCAGTAGAAGTTTGAATCTTTGCATCAAGAGTTTGTCCTGTGCCTGAGGAGTTTGTTACATGAAGAATAGCTGCTCCTCCATTAGATCCAGCAGAACCAAAGTCAACGGAAGTCTCTGTACTTGTAGAGGTTTTAGTTGTTGGTTCTAATAAACTTTTACCATTATACGAGTCTCCTGTAAATTGAAATGCAATAGCAACTGAGACGACTGAGTTTACGTCTGCAGATCTATCGTAGGAAGTCTCTAAAGTAGTTCCAAAAGATACAGGATTCCCTCTTGTATATCCTATATTTGCTATTGAAAACCCTGATCCAGATCCTCCTAGTTGAGCAAGGTATTCAGCGTCTGCGTCTGGATCAGAGGATTCATAATAGCCGCTTAATGTTGCCGTTCCGTCTTTGAGTCCACTTACAAAAGTTTTACTCGTTGAATTAAAAGTACTTGTCTCGCTTACATCTGAAGTAAGAGATAATGATAAATCTGTAAGAGTAGTTGTAAGATTAGTATTATCTAATAAAACTACTGCATTTTTTCCATGTGTAAAAGTTGGCATTTATTCTTCCTCTTCTTTAACCATCTTACTATCAAACTTAATTGCTGCATTATTCTTAATCAAACTCTTAGCAATTTTATCTGGTAAATCTAAGACTTTACCCTCTTCAACTCTGATCTCTTTTCCGTCTTTATCTGGAAAATTAGATCCTTTTAATATTTTAATTTTCATGCTATAACCTCTATGTTAAAGGTAACTCCCAAATAAGAAGTTCCCTGATTTACTTCATACTCTCCGTAATCCGTTGCATTTACTACTTTAACAGACATTGCCGCACCATTCAACGTAGGATCACTCTCTATCGCTGCTTTGATAGATTGTGAACCAGATCCAGCTAAATATGCATCTACTTCATCCTGACTTGTCTGAGCGTCCATTCTGTTTATATAGACAACTACAGGGATAGAATAAGTATCAGCACCTCGTCCCATCGTTGTATCGTATGTCAACTGATTTAAGGGAGCTATTAATGCAATAGGAGGAACTATATAATCTGGAACTATATCAGAGGCCGTTAAACCTACGATAGTCTCTAAATTAGTTTTAAGTCCATCTCTTATACTTGAAAAACTTGCCATTACTTAACACTCCTTGCAATATCTTCTGCAATTAATTGTAACATTCGAGTCCCTCTTGCTTTAATTTCCTCTTGTTTTTCGTATATAATACCGCCAAGAAATGGCTTCATTTTTAAACCTCTTTGAGATATCTTCCTAGCTACAAGAAATGCATTCATCTTTGGAGTACCTCTATTAGCCCACTTATAAAGATCTGATCCTTTTTTATATGGAGGGAAGAACGGACGTGTTCTTTTTACAGGAGTAAAAGATCTCATAATAGGTTTACCATGTACGTATGGTGCATGTTTTGCAGTAGAGGCAATTTTAAATCCCTCTGACATTCTTAATCTATTTGTGTTTTGTATTTTAGATACAAATATAGACCGTCTTAAAGTTCCTGTATTTTTATTACCTCGTCCAGATTGAGATCTGGGAGATGGTTTATTTCCTAAAACATCTAAAGACTCTTCTTTAACTTCTAAGGCTAATTCATTAAAAAAGTCTGTAGATCTTTTATTCCATATTGTTTGACCGTTTATTGATCTTGATAGATCTAATGCTCCCTTAAGAGTTAATTTCATAGTCCATACTGACGATTATTGTTTATGGCTGTGAGGCCAACGTATGGACGACCACTTGCAAGAACTGTTGTAGATCTCTTGAACGGATTAATTAAAGTTCTTACATCTGGATCTAATTTAGATAAAAACATTATTGGAGCTTCGCCTGTCTCAGGATTACCAGAAAATCCCATAGGGCTTTGCTTTCTTTGAAAAAATCTAGATGATTGAATTAATGCTGCTTGTTTTATTGCCTCTGGTATTGAATCAGATGCCCCATGTTGAGTAGGAAATCCGAACGTTGCAGTAACTTTTAATGATCTAGGATAATGAGTCTGGAGTATTTTACCTCCATTCTCTATAGCCATAACTATTTTATAGAACGGCATATAGGGATGAACAGATCCAGCATTCAACGGATATAAATAAAAATCCGTGTTTAATACTAAAGTTTGATCGTCTGTCCCATCCTCGTTTAATGTCGTAACTACTAGATCAGTTGTTGTTGCAATGTCATCAACATAAACAAGATCTGCGAACTCACAATCATAATAACGAGTTTGTGTTGTCTCTGTCTGAAAAAATACACGGTTGCAATATTCATCAATTGCTCTAGATGCAGCATCTATTGAGATGTCTATATTTGTATCTTGTGCAGTACCCGTGATACCTAACCAAGTTTTGACGTCTCCCTTATCACAATATTGCTCATGTGCCATTTTTTAATTACTTGTTTTCTTCTGGTTTAACAGCTTTGTTTTCTACTTTTTTAACTGCTTTTTTTGTAACTTTTTCTAATTTAACATCTGGAATAGGATCTCCCATACCTGCAATAAGTATTGAACTTACGAACGGAGAGTTTTCTCCCTGTGCATATTTTTTAGTTCTATTACACTTCCAGACTTTTTGTGATTCTTTTTCTACTAATTTCAAATTGTCTCCTCCTGTATGGAATGCAGAACCAACGATGCTCGTTGTCATAACATACCGTTGGTTCTGACTATCCATAATTTTTATTCTATACCCTCGACTTTTGTAAAAGCTTGCGGTTTATAGACTGCACTTGCATAACGTAGAGATGCTTTAACAGTAAGGATATCCTTACCGAAGTCTCCATCAGCAGCAGAGTCAGAAATTTGTAATTCCATTCCTCGTCTGAATACGTGATTAACTGCAAGTCCACCTCCAAATTTACCGATAATTACATCAGCATTTTGAGATTGTGAAGTTCCGATTTGAGTTGATTTAACAACAGGAACGCCCCAGATTGTAGGACTTCCAGATTGTGCAGCGGCACCTAACATAAAGTTATTATTTCCGTCAACTTGTCCAGCTAATGCCTCATATGCGCCTGGGCTCATAATCATAGCGTCTGGGAATAATTTACCGTTTTCTTCAATGTCTTTAATACCCTCTAAGATAGATCTTAGTTTTCCACCTACGTTTGCAGGGAAGTTTGTAGCATTATAGATCACTTGATTAATGTTAGTTGTACCTAACAATCCCTGAATATTAGGGCTTGTACCATTACCACCGATAAACTCTTTTTCGAGTCTTTGTAGTACGTGATTTGCTAATCTACCGTCAAAGTATGCACGTGCTCCAGCTTGATCCTCTAACAATTCCGCAGTGATTGGGAGTGTTGTTATGAACTTAGCTACAGGTGCAGTAACAGCTGTATAACTGAATGCATCTTCTGGTGCAGCAGTTCCCTCAGCTTTTTCAGCAGCGTTATTTGTTGCTGTTTCTCTGAGGAAATAGTAAGTTGTTTGATCGGTATTAATTGAATCTACAAGATCTAAAACAGGATTTGGATCTGGTTCTATCGCAGGGATAACCTGTTGATAGATGGTGTCTCTAGTCCATACGGAAGTTGTAACAGTTGTTTTAGTTTCCATAGGAATATTTTTGATACCGTGATCCACAAAACTGCTATAAGCTTTTGATTCCAAAAATTGTTGTCCAAGAGATTTTCTTTCTTCGTCTTGAGGTTCTCCATATACAGAGACTCCAGAGACTTTTTTAGAGTTTTCGATCTCTTCTTTGTTTGACTTTTTAACTTCTTCAAGTTCTGATAATTCACTAATTTTAGAACCTAATTCAGCTAATTCGTCATTTCTTTTCTTGATTTCCTCTTTTTGATCTGAGGACAAGTCGGACATATCTTTTACAGAATCAAATATTTGTGCAAGATCTTCAGATTTTTGAGCCTTTTCAGCTCTCATTTCTTTTAATGTTGCCATTAGATTTATTCTCCTATATTTGATAAGTTCTTTTGAACTTCTATAAAGAGTTCATTATCTTTGATCGGATCATATCCATACTTATTAAGAATATCGTCTAGTTTGTTAAAAACTAAAGTCAATCCCTCTAAGTACTTGTCAATCAAATCAGTTGACTTTGAACTCAATGTCTTTTTTTCTGAGTTTCGTAGAAGAGCAAGATCTTCTATTCTCTCTGTAAATGCTTTAATCTCCTCAAGTGAAGATAAAGCTTCTTCATCTAGTCTCTTACCCTGTTGGGAAGTACTAGAAATCTGTAATTCTTCTTGTTGATCTGAGGTTTTGTTTACATATTCATTATGAGTAGCACACGGCATATATACTGTTTGTCCGTCTTTGTCGTGTGTATGAGTTCCCTCACATCCTAATTCTTTAGCACGTTCTGCTGCCTCTTGTTGAGTAGTGTACATATCGTCGCCTAAAGATTCTTTTTCTTCTAATTGTTCTAAACCTGATTTTAATGCTTGTACGAATGAGTTTTGTTGTGCTCCTACTAATACAGGAGAGACCTCCCATACTTTAACATCTTTAAGAATACGGACGGGAACTTCTTGTCCTTTTGAATCTATGTGAGTTCCTTTTTCGGAATCTAATACTTGAAAACCGTAAGAGAATTGTTGCATATCTTGCATTTGTTTTACAGTTTCGTAAGCTTCTTTGCCAGATTCAGTATTTAAAAAATACCCTTTAAAAACTGCTTTTTGATTATCAGTTTCAATTACTCCTCGACCGATTACCTTTGACCAATCATGATTCCAGACTAGAGGGACTTTATTCCCTGTATATCCTGATCTTAATGCTCCTTGCTTAGTAACATCTTGATCCGAATCGATTGTATCAAATAAAGAAAATACAGCCTCTAAGTATCTAGTATCTCCCTCCTCTTTGAGTTCAATCGGAGATTTTTTATATACTAAATCCTCTGGACGTTTTACTTCATTACTCATCTATTACCTCTATAAACATCTCTGTACATCTACAATTTACAATTAAACCAGCAGGAGCTTTTGGATCGCCTGGATGATCTAACTTAATTCCATTATACAGATAAAAACTATCTGCAGGAACTCTTTGATTATCTAATATAAAATGAGACTCTCTTACTCGATCATCTCTTTGTGATAGCCATTCTTTTTCTAAGGTTTTACCTGTAGATTTAGCTGCTCTTTGTTGAGACCATGAACTAGCTTTTAACACTTCTGTTCTAGCTATAACTCTTGCTCTTGTAAGTGATTGTCCTCCTAAAATGTTATTAATATTCTTTGATAATTGTTTAAAGAATCTATCTCCCTCTGGACTGCCTTTTACAGGATTAACTATTCCTAGATCTTCAAACTCTTTTAATGTATCTGCTACGACTTTAGATATTCTTTTCTTAGTAGTTGTATTGAGATCATTCATTACGTTTTTACTGTTTTCCTGTAAGAATCCTGCTGCTTGTCCGTCTTGAAATAGTGATCCAACTGCTTTTGGTACTTCTCTTTGACCTCTATAGAATCCATCTTCTACAACTTTTTTGAGAGTACGTCCCTCTGATAACAATCCTGATAATGTTGTAAATACTGTCTCTATTGCCTCTTCTTCTTGTATTCTTACTCCTAGATCTCCCTCACTAGCTGCCTTAAAGTTGTTATCTTGAGGGAATAGATTGTCATAAGTTCTTACAGAGAAGTCATCTCCTAGAGAGTAGTAAAGAGGTAATAATTCCTTATCAAATTTAGAATTTTCTAAGACTATGTCTGTATTAGTTTCAAAAGTTTTGACGTCTTGAGATCCCTCTAATGCTTTCAATACTTCTCTCTTTTGTCTGTTAAGTTCTTTTCCATAAACTTTAGTTATGAGATCCTCCCAACGAATACGAAGATCATCAACACTCTTCCAATACTTATACTTTTCGTCTTTTGTTTTATATTGTTTTACTGTTGGTAGTCCAAGAAATTTAGTAGTAGGTTCTTCCCATCCGTAAAGATCTATTGATTTTTCTTCTAATTTCTCTACTTCTCTCTCAGCCCACTTCATAGCTCTGAGTTTGTTTTCATTATCTAAATCTCCGCCCCATAATAACCATGCCACCTGACCTGCAGAAATATCTCCTTTTCCTGATAGATAATCCCTAGCTTCTTCTGAGTCAAGATCTGAGACATGACGAGCGAACCATGCGGCCATTCTGACGACTTTATCATCTGATATATTCCCTTTAGCCATTTCTCTAGCTTCTCGTTTTGTTTTATCTGTCAATCCCGATCCAGCGAACTCTAGTAATTCGAGTCCTCGTTCTGCATTCTTTTGTATATAAGATGGGACATTATCTATAGCCTTTTTTCTTCTACGAGGTTTTTTAGGTTTTCCGTATTTATCATCTTCAGAATATCCCTCTATTTGTGCTAATCTTTGTTCTGCCTCTTCTCTGGTATCGTAACATCCAAAACTACGAGATCTATCTTCTGAATATACACAATATTGATTATCTTGTTCTATGATAATTTTTTTTTCTAAATCTAATATTTCCAATTCTTTTATTGTTTTATTTGGAGTAGGTAATACGGGATCTCCTGTAGGTACTTGTCCAGAGAAAATTCTTACGTCTGAGCCATCGGCAGGGACTTCTACTTGAGTCAATCCTCTTAAATAAACGTCCATGTTTGGATTGTCTGAGTTGAATCCTGTTGCTTTTCTAGCCTCTGCTACTGTTATAAAACCTGCATTTAAACCCTGTACGACTCTCTGCATTTCTGCATCTTCGTCTTGTGATAGTGCTCTTACGTCTGATAGATCATATTTAAAACTGTAAGAATTATCATCTTCGAAATCTTCTAATAATAACTGATTTGTTAGATCGTTAGAGACATTCTTCCACATAGGGATTAGTTTTTGTTCTGTAAAGAACTCTCTCAATTCTTTTGCATTTGAGTAGGTTGCGTTAGCTAATCCAGAACCGAGTCCAGCAAGTATTGCAGGCACTCCAAGAACTGCAGATATTCTCTCTTCGTTTACGTGTCGTAATTTACCGATCTCTAAATCTCTAGGTGTAAAAGATAAAGTCTGGATATCAACTTCTCCTCCAGATATAACTAGAGGACGACCTCTATTCTCTCCTCCGAATCTTCGTCCAAATACTTCGGCTATATTTTCTGCCTCATCACTTGTCATGGAGAGATCATTCTTTGGAGATATAACGACGCCTGGAACTCCCATATTTTTTACAAGAGCAGCTGCCATTTGACTTGCTGCTGCATCTCCCAATACTTCTACTAATACTGATCTAAGAGGAGCAAGTCCTCTTCTGTGATTTCTAGGATCTATCTTTTCTCTTAGATGGATCATATCTTCTCTTTTTATGTGAAGAGTTTGTCCTTTTTGTTTGTATTCATAATGAGTAATTAACTCTTCTGAGTTTCCTTTTACATCTACCTGATCTGGAATAAGAGGATATAGCTGTACAACTTGTCCAGAATCGTTACGAAGTTTCAATATGAATGAATCTCCTGCAACAGATATGGAACTAATTATATATTGATTTAATAAGTTCCCTGATAGATACGGAGATGGTTTTTTCATCAACATACTAGCAGGATGATTTAAGATCTTCTCTTCTCCCTCTTGTTTTGCTTGAAATACTTCTAACGGAGGTTCAGAGAATGCAGTTCCTAGTACGTTTAAACAGGCTAATGCTGCAGAGTTACCCTCTGGAGACATCTGATTAGTACCAGAGAAAAATCCAATATCGCTATTGAACGGGAATACAATCTGACTATTTGGGAAGTTTCCGTATGTCTTTTCTTCTACTTGTTCTGAATTAAATAAATTCTTTATGTTGTCTCTAATACCCAATTAAGTTACACTCCAATTCGTTCTCCTTACTATTCCAAATCTTGCAGCATAACTCAATGCATCGACTTGATCGTCATGACTGCCACTACTAGGGAATGACGTAAGTTCTCTCTCAAATTCTATCAGCCATTTTGCGTTTTTCAAAAACCATATAGAACCGTTTTCTATTCCAGCTGCAGCAGGAACTGCTCTTGCTGTTTTACTCTTATCAGCTTTTAAATTTTTAATTGGAAGTCCCTGTCTCCTTGCCATCTGAATAATACCTAGACCGAACGAGGAATCCTCAACTCCCAGCCAAGACATATTATATTTATTTATCATCAACTCTATTTTTGGGAGTAACTCAGGAGCCTCTAATCGATCTCGAAATACATCCAATACTAATAATTTACCATCAGTTGTAGATCCAACGGTAATTATTACCGAATAATCTGCAGTCTCCTTAATACTTAATGCAGTGTCCATACATCCGAAGATTGATAAATCAGAATGTTTATAAATTTGTCCATCTAAGATATATTCTGGATCTTCTCCATCTATACGATCAAAGTATTTAAACCACTCTCTTTTAAACATGTGTCCCACTTCGGTAAACTCTGCTAGAAATTCCTGAGCATAAACTAAAGATCCTAATTCTTGTTTAGCCTGTTCGAGTTCTTCCATATTAACTCGAGGAGACTCTGCTGTAGTATAATGGAAAATCTTCCAATCTTTTCTCTGTTTTGCAGTTTCAAATAATTCATAGAACCAATTTATCCCATTCGGAGTAGAGATAAACAATGCTTTTCCTAAAGAGTCTGAGAGTATTGGACGTACAGTCTCCCAAGTTTCCTTTTCTTGATATGCTGCCTCGTCAAAGATAATAAGATTAATACCTCCAGCACCTCTAAGAGTTTCAGGTTTATTAGCTGATTTGATCTGTATAGATCCACCGTTTTTTAATACTATTCTTTTTTCTACTTCTCTTATCTCGTAATAATCCTCTGGAAGTTGTCTAATCAAAGACTTTAAATTTAACCAAGATTCTAAAGACTGAGGATAAACAGGGAATATAATCCAGATCTTTTTCTTTTTCAATGCTTGATCTAATGCACTTACGAGACTCAATGTTGTTTTTCCCCAACGACGCCCAGCGACTACAATTACAAATCTCTCAGATTCTATTGCTTTTATAACTTCTATTTGTCCTGTATGTAGATCAGGAGGAGTTGCATCAATCTTATTTACACTTCGTTGCCCCATACGTCCCATCCATCCGTTGTTTGTCTTGCGAATAATTCAATTCTAGGAAGATCTCCTACAAGTTCTATAATCTTATCTTTTACTATATCTGGTTTTTTTGAGTGTTTTTCTATTGGAGATTCTATAACACTATGGACGGATGCACTTATTCTCTTTGGATTTCCTTTGATTGCTATTAAACAAATTTCAGGATTAGATCTCGTCCAACTTCCCATGCCCCAAAAATTCGTCAAAGATTTTTTATTCTTCTTAATCCAAACAAAACCGAGAGTTTTATAGGTAAAGCCCCATTCTTTAATAATTTTCTCCGTGTCAAACAATTTAGGGAATGTTGTCCATATAAATAAAATACAGTTTTCGTCTGTTATATCTTTTATATTTAAATTTGCTATATCTTTTTCATCCATAGTCGTATAATGTCTCTCTGCCCCCCCCCGATTTAAAGACTTATCTCTATATTGCCACGGAGGATCAGCGTAGATAATATTATATTTTTTAGAGAGATTCTGGATCATCCTGATCCCAATCCCATTTGAATTTTATTTCTGGATATTCTATCTGGTTTACTTGTACCTGAGGAGTACCTATACCGTATATTTGTGCAATTATCTTGTAACATACGTCTAAAACTCCTTTTAATTCAGTAGGATTCATCTCTGATAGATCTCTCTCATCAAGTTGATCCAGAATTTTAAATACTATAGGTTTAATTTTATCTGATAAATCTCTAGCTGTCTCTCCAATTTGAGACATTATTTCGGATATAACTTGTTCATTCATAATCTTGTTTATTGCTTTTATACGATCAGTCCAATGATTTTTGGATGAGATTTGTTCTACACGTCTCGGAGTAATTCCGAAATTATCCGAAACTTTTTTAAGAGATCTACTAGCACCAAGAGATAAATAATATTCAAAACGTTTAAAATCTATATTCGATTCGTCCTCTTGTTGTTGATGCGGAAACGCTATAAACATATCGTCAAAAAACATATTGCTATAATACTATATCTTGTATATTTTATCTACGTACTATATCTGGTGTTTTACAATCTGACAAAGATCCAAACTCACAATTACAAATCTTTGTAAAAGATCCATCTTCTTTAATATAAACAGTACACATTATTTTTTAATTTTATTAATTATTATTCCTAATATCAATGTTATTGTTGCAGTTTTTGTTGCTATAAACAAGTGTCCTAAAGATAAATCTATTCCAGAAGTCATCCCTAAAATACATGCTACAAACGGTTTACTCCAATCCTCAATATGTTGTCTGAGAAGATTCATTATCCACCGAGTTTTATTAAAACCTCTGTAATAGCTGAATTTAATTCTCTCTCTCGCATTGCTAGATCTACTACATTCTGTTCTAATTTGTCTATTTGTACCATTAAGACTGCTACTTGAGACTGTAAATCGTTTACAGTTTTGAAGAGCCATCCAACTAAAGCAGCTAATCCTCCCTGTAAAATTTGATTAATATTTACTGTTGCTTTCATATTCCCTACATTAAATTTGATAATAAAAAGGCTAAAGACAACAAAACTCCGATATAACTAAAAAATTCTGTTTTAGACAATTTAGCATTAACTTTTTCATGTAATTGATCTATTCTTAAATTAATTTTTTCTTGATTATTAAGTATTAAAATTAATAATTCTTTGTTTGACATTCCATTGCCATTACTATCAGCCATGTATCCTTTATACCTTAAAAACTAGATATTTCGAAATTCTATATAATTTATTTGTCTCATCTTCCTGAACCCAACAAACAAACTTATTATTACTTATAAATTCTATTCTTCTAAATACTCCATATCTCCAACGAATCTCCTGAGTTGGAGGATCTATAATCTCATCCCAAGGCAAGACAAATTTAATCCTAGAACCAGCATAAATCTTCTTTTTCTTTTTTGACATCTACTTCAATATTAGGATATCGATTTAACTTATACATGTATTGTCTATGATTGTGTCCCTGTAAATTACATGGTTCTCCCTCAATATTTAGAGACTCTTTACGAAGATCTGATATTCTTTGAGCATAGTCTTTGATAAATAATTCTCTCATAATCGTTGAACCGCATACCCAATCTCCACTCCAGAGGATATCTTTTATTCTTTGTTTGTCTGATTTACCCATTACAAACCTCCAAATAAATTTAATTGAACGTCCATATCGTCAAACTCCACCTCATAATTTTTATTTTCTCCTTTAGGATATGGGAGTAAATCTAACTTAAACTCTCTCATAATGTGTCTTTTTTCCGACTTAGATCCGTTGATATAAATATATCTATGTTTTCCCGAGATATTTTTCTTCTGTAGATTATAGAAATCGATTATATCTTGATTAGTTGGATTCTCTTTTCCGATCTGTTTTCTAAAAGATGAACTATGTTTTTTATGTCTAAAGTTCTTAAAGTGAAACTCTGATCCGTCTGGATATGTAAACTGTACCGTATTTGAACTGACTCCCGTATAAAAAAAATTAGTTGCTTGATAAATATATCCATTATGGCCGTTGTTTGGATCTGCGAAACTAACTATTATCGTAGGTTTTGGAAGTAACTTAAACGATTTACTAACAAACATACTTAATACATTTTTTTCTAAATTATCAAGAGTAATTAATCTATTCAACTCATAAACAATAGATCTATATTTCTCTCCTGCAATTGATTCAGCTAAAGTAGCTGAGGGACTCATTCCGTAAGTAACAACTCCAGAGATGATTCCATCTATGTAAAGACCGTACGCATACGATACAGAACACAATCTCTTTGCGTAATGTTTATTTAGCAACCAATCACTATAAACGGATTTAGGTACTTTTTGTACTGATATTTGCATAATATATTTTCCCATCTTTTGCCCATTTTCTTTTCTCTATCCAATATGTAACATCACAATCAGAACATATAAAAATTGATCCTCTGAACATAGTCCCTCTCTTTTTACTTAGATCACATTCAGAACAGATATATCTAATACTCATATTTCCCCCAGCAATGTTTAGATGCGTTCCAATGATGCCAGCCAGAATTACTCTGCAACCATCTTGCAACTCTTATGTTTGTTATTGGATCAAACATATCTAAGGATCTTTTATAAATATCTTTTTCAATCCAACGAGTAGTCCTCTCATTAAATTGAAATAAACCGATATCTTTTGATCCATCTTTATTAGTATTCGTCGCGTTTACTATTCCGTCTGATTCACAACTCATCACGGATAATGCTTGAATCGTGTCCTCTTGAAAATATTGATAAACTTTGTACTGCCATTGCTCAGTATCTTCTATATGATTACAAAGACGATAAGTGTTTATCATATCTGGAGTAGGTTCAGTAGTAAACAACAACGAACATCCTAATAAAATCTCAATCACTTCCCAAAGTCTCCCAACATTCATTACAAGACATATAATCCATACTTGTAATAGGAAATATAAAAGTTCCTTTACACATAAAACAACTGAACATCCTTATTTCTTTTGGTGTATCGTTGTTCTTAAATATATAATTCTTTAAATAAAAAATTATATTCTTTGGATATTTAAAGAAGTTTTTAATTAATAATTTCTTAAGATCTTTATTCATTATTTTAAAAAGTGAAACTTCTTATCAAGTTCCATTCCTACAGGTTCAATATTAAAACTATAGTGAATACTTTTCGTATCATTCGCGAACGAGATTAATGCTTGTTCTGCTAGTTCTTTTGCCCCTTTTGGTTGCGGATAATTCTTATATTCTTTAGGTATTATATAAGTTTTTGATCCTTTAAAGTGAATAGTTAATTTCTCTGCCATTATTCTGCCCAATCCTTTATATATATTTTATGTTTTCTCGGTGTGCCATCCTTATTTAGTTTAGCACGAACTTTATTATCACAATTACAAGTCTCAGAATATATTCTAAGATCATATTTCTTATTGAAATCGTAAACATATTTTCTTAAATTAGTTGTATCAAACTCATCCGTTAAATTACAGATAGATCCTCCTAATTCAAATACAATACGCATTTTCATTTTTTCTGTAAGATTTATTTCTTTTTTTAATAAATCTATTTCATTTACAGGTTTTAATCTCCCAAATATCATTATATTTTTATCCCTCCTAATATAATTATTTAACTCTACTCTTACTCTTACTCTTACTCTGTAACGTTACTGTAACGTTACTCATAACGTTACTTAATCTCATCCGCGATCTCTGGATGGAGTTTTTTCTGTAATTCTTTATATTTTTTATTCTGTTCCTCCTCTTTTTTTCTTTGTCTAAATTCTCTTTGTCTTTTTGCATTTAGTGCACGATAACTCTCAACTGCAGAATATTTATCTTCCCAATCATGAACGTAAAAGAACTTACGTTTTTTATCTATGAATCCAGATTCTAAATACATATTAAACAGATCCTTACCCTCCCAGATCTGATCTTTTAATAGTTCTGGATGAGGGATAGATCCTACTTTTCCAAATTCAAAAGAATATGCCCATAACTTAACTAGACCTCCAAGAACTTCCATCTCGGACATCTTGTTACGTTTAGCACACATTATCAATTTAGGATTTCTCAGTAAAGATATGTCCACTTGTACCCATGAGGAATACATTAATATTATTCTCCCTTATCAATATTTGCACGATCTTTAGTGATTATATCTTGAATCTCGTTCTTTATACTTTGTAAATTATTTATATTTATATCAGATTTACTTAATCCAAGTTGCCCCATAGCTTGAACAGTAACATCTCTAGCTTTATCTAAATTCTGATTAGTTGCCTCTAATGCATAATTTTTAATCGAGTTTTGTAAAGCTTTAGCTTTATCTGATATATCTTCTACTAATCCCTCCTTTTCTAACTCCTCTACTTTTTTATCTAGAGAAGATTTCTCTCCCTTTTCGTTAGGATATCCCTCATATTTGTACTTAACTCCCTGTTTTTGCGGCTTTTCTGGGACTTTTTCGTTTTTTTGAGGGACAATACCCTGCATCTCTTCTCTTGTTGGTTCTGATCCGTAAACCTTACGTAAACAACGTCCTACGGATTTAGTTTCGGCCATTTCAAACCAATGCGAATGATCTTTAACAGTTTGTTTTGCATGACTTACTGCCTTTGGAGATTCGTCTGTTTTATCTTCATAAAAAGAAGTTTTAAAAACTACGTAATCGTCTCCAAAGTAAACGATCTCTGATACTAATCTACTGTTTGGATAATCTTTGACGGACTGAGAGACTAACTCATCAACTCCGACATAATCTTCTAAAAATTTAGGTTTCATTATTTCCCTCCTATACTAAATCTTCAATTTCATGTCTTATACAACTTACACAACGTCCATCAATAGTAAACGTTGTCTCTCGTTCTACATGACACTCGATACAATTATTTATATAACGAAGATCACTTATCATCTTCGAATATATTTCCAGAATGTAAAATATCTCCTCTATGGAGTCTGACTTCGAAATCAAAGTCTTTCATTCTTTTTTGATCTATCTTGTTATCAATCCAGATCCAAAGAAAAACAATAGTCATCATTAAACTTATGAATCCATAGACCATTAAAAACAGATAGAACCATTCTTGCGGCATCATTTAACGAACCTCACTCTCCTTTCAATTTCTTTTCTTAGTGTTCTTGTAATTAGTGTCTTAGTGTCGTTGTCGAAATTATCTGATTCAACTAGGACACGAAATAAATTCCAGACATCATCTCTGATCTCGTGTTTAACATTGAGATTAGAGTTTGTATTACTTGTATATTGAAACTGTAAATCTAATAATCTTTTAAACTTACCATCCAAAAGATTTAGTCTTACATCTGATTTACTACGTACCGAAGAATCATCTTCCCTAGATTCTTCAGTAGTGATATTTACATAATGATTACTTTTACTCATTAATAACCTCCCATAAGTATTATTACATAAATAAAAAAATTTGTCATTCAAAAATAAATATTTTTTGTCAACGTATATGTGATATAATATCTTTAGATCTTGAGTTAATCCCTTAGTATATGAAGTACTGATATTCATTAATAATCTGACTCAAGATCTGCCCATAATAAAAAAAGAGGAGATTCAAATCTCCTCTTTTTATTTTCTATTAATCAGTTGCCTGAAAAAAATTAAGTAATTACTTGATTAATTATACCATATTATTTACTGACTTGTTTTTTTGCGTAAGATTTAACAACAGATAATGCCGAAGATCCTCCAGCGATTGCTGCTAATTGTAGTGAACTTGCGTCCACGCCTACCAACGGGCTAATAGTCAAAGCTCCTATAAAAGCTTCAATAAAAGTCCATAGGGCACGCTCTAACATGTCTTTTAATTCATCTGACATACTATTCCTCCTCTTTTATTTTAGATTGTACTTTTTTAAAATTATTGCATTCTTTTGTTATACAAACAAATGCATTATTAATTAATTCTAAAACTTGTTTACATGAATTGCATTTTAACTTCACAAAACCTCTTTTCTATTGAGGATTCAGTCCTTTTAAAAGTATTGTTTGTCTTAGTGATTTAAGTTCTTTTTTGACTTGTTTTAATTCATCTCCTAAGAGTTGGACTAACTCCTCTTGATTAGATGAAACTTGATTTATATTGACTACGTGATCCTTAGATTTATTAGATATTATTTGTCCGTCATAATCTATATATTCTACTGATACGTCCTCTCCAGACTCTATTGCGTCTCTAATTGGAGGATAGACTTCTTTGTAAGCGTCTGTAGATCGTCCGATAAAACCATCTTGAGAAGTTTTTCCGAGAAGAAGGCAGCCGGCCGTGTCGTCATCGTCATTGCCGATATGCCAAAGAATCCACTCGAACCCCTCTACGTTATTTACATAGATCATACCTCGATGCATATCTGGAAATTTTTTAGAATATCGTTCATGGAATCCGCCTGTTTGTCGAAGAGTTAATTTATAAGTTCCAGCAGGGATTCTTGTCTCTCCATAAACTTTTTGAGATCTGTATTCGTCCTCTAGTGTATAACATAGAAAAGACCGTACGTTATCTGTAACGTCAAATAATAGTCCTGTAGTAAAATCATCAGAACTGTTAAATCTTAAAACTTCAAGTTTCATAATTTACCTTATAACTCTAAGATTACTCCATTTTTCAGATCCTCCCAAAACTAAGGTAAGGATTCCTGAACCGTTACGACCTCCGTAAACGTTATCAAACCAAACAGAACCAGAGTCCAGAGACGGTGCTTGAGCTATTAATCTGTCTCCATCTACAGAATATGCAGAAAAAAAGTGAAAATGCCCCATTAATAAAACATCTGTATCGGCTATTTCTGATCTTGCTAAACTTTGATTAGATAACCATGTTCTAGCTTTAGCTTGAGAATTAGTCCCTCCTGTTCTCATCTGGTGCCCGTGTGCTAGAGTTACAATTGTGTCTGATACATTAATAGTCAAAGTAAGATCCTGATCTGGAATAATGAAATCTATTTTATTTTTTAGTGTTGATTCTTTAAATATTTCCTCTAATTCTTCTGCTAACATTACGTCGCGATTGTCTCCGAACGTAGTAAAAGATCGTCCATTCTTACGTGGTTCGCCGTGATTTCCTCCGATAAATGCTACAGTAGTTTTATCAAATAATGGTGCTAATTCTTTTATAGCTGTATGAACCATACGTCTAGCAACTTTTTGCTGTTGTCTATAATCCATCATGACCGTAAATTCTTGTTGATCGTAAAACCCTGTGCAGCCTTCGACTATGTCGCCCAAACCAGCTAAAAACAATTCGTTTATAGGTTCATATTTTCTTAAACTCTTAATCTGATCCTTTAGTATAGGTATAGATTTCATCCATCTATCTATTGTTTTTTCTGATCCCTCTTTGCCTATCTGCCAATCACTTAAACAAATTACGAATGTTTTACCTTTATCTAGTTTAAGTTTTTGAGGTTTTTTTATTCTCTTAGCTTCATTAAGTAATTTTTTAAAATCTTCATCTTTGATCGTAGATTCTCTAGATTGTATTTTAGCTTTAAAATAATATAGTCGTTCTACGTTCCCTGATCCTACGTTAGAATCCCAAAACCTTATTTCTGCTGTGCCTGGAATTACTTGATATTTAGTGTAATCATCTCCGAAATAATTTTTTAACTGTTCGTCCCAATCTATACTATTAGTTTTTTGAGGTTCAGATACTATCTCTCCTGATCCTGTTTTTTCTGAATAATAGATCCCTGATTGAAAATCTGGAGGTGCGGTTTTTCTTTTTTTGTGTGTAGGTTTTGAAGATCGAGTCTCCATGAACTTATCTAGATCAGACAAAAAGTCCTGCCCTGTAGTCGTGGAAGTATCTTCTTACAGTATGAGGAGAGAGATGATTAAACTCTTCATAATGTTGGACAATAAATTCTGCTGCAGCTGTATCTGATATATTTTTTTCTTCTGCTTCTTTAGCTACATCTATTATTATTTGTCTTTTCTTTGGATCTTTTGAAAAGTGTCTAAAAGAAGTAAAACTCCCTGTTTTACGATCTCCTATAAATTTTTCTAATTCTGACATATAAAACCCTGTTTAATAATTTTATAATACAATTTTATTATAACAAGTAAAAACAGGGAATAATCAAGTTTGAAAGACGGCGGTAAACTTAACTATTCCCTTTAATTCTTATATTTATGATAATTACTTCTAAACGTTGATCCACTAGTATAAAAACTAGATTGTTTAATTTTTCTTTTATGTTGATCGTAATTCTCTATTGATAGTTTTAAGTTATCTTTTCTTTTGTAAGGTATATACATTGCTAAAGGTGTTCCCTGTTTTATTAATATCTCTTTAACTTTTCCATTAATTATTATTTGAGGATTTATTTCATGGGAAAAATCTGTTTTAACAACTCCATAAGGTACAAAAAAATCTGATTGTTCATCATAAAACATAGGTAATTGCCTTAAACTATATCCATTCGGAGAAATACAATTCCATCCACTTATAAATTTTAAAACATACTTAGCGTTTGGAATGTTAGCATATTTTAAGAATTGTTCTTTTGGATGATCTTCAATAGTAAAATATGAACTCGGTATTTTCCACTCGTAATGATCCTTTTTTACATCTATATAAATATCTACAGGACTCAACATTACAAAACCCTCATTAAATATATCTGAAAAAGATGGACAAGTTTTAACAGTCCTTATTCTATTAATAAACTTATATCCATCATAAATTTTAATGTTTTTATACCAATTAGGAATATAATTTCTCGTTGGTTGTATATGTAATTCTGGAGTATCATGTATCTCCTGAATTTTGTTCGTCCAAACTATTTTTTTCATTTTACCGCCTTTTATTTTATTGAACTACTCCTCGTCCATTTCCCAAATCCAAGTACTAGTATTCAATGTAAAACTAATTGTATCTGTGCTAGGATTTTGTGCGTAAAAAACGTCATTATTTTCATCGTAAACAGAGCCAATAGATGCATAATTACCTCTGAATGCTGTCCCTCCGTCTGTATGAGCATTACCAACTGTATTATATGAAGTTCTCTTACAAGTTTGTCCTATTATGTCGGTGTAATAATCTTCCCATGAAGTATAACCCTCTGGAAGATCAGAAATATTATCTTCGTCCATACCAACAGTTACATTGACCACTATATTATTTTCGTCTAAAAATGCATAATGAGCCATTATGACCAACTAACTGTGCCAGCAGTTCCTGCTGTTATTACTATATATTTATCAGATCCTACAGTCTGCTCTCCTCCTGTTGTGAGATTGCTAGTAGTAATTGAAACTGTATTAGGATATCTTAAAATCACTACTCCAGATCCACCATTGCCGCCGCCACTATTTCCGACTCCATCATACGAAGTGCCACCACCACCGCCAGCGCCTTTGTTAGCTGTACCTGCATTACCGTTGTCTGTTTCATCTAGTCC
>Ga0255768_10001394_pt1 | contig 24887 bp, 23 predicted proteins | sample 071ome_33_FD_179983 | JGI IMG/M metagenome (GOLD analysis project Ga0255768, IMG submission 179983) | Coastal salt marsh microbial communities from the Groves Creek Marsh, Skidaway Island, Georgia - 071412AT metaG (version 2) | ecosystem: Environmental > Aquatic > Marine > Intertidal zone >...
CAGTTGGAATTCAGCCTGTTTGATTTCATTCTTCATCGAGATTATGACGAAGGCACAGATATTCAAACGGTATTGAATCAGGTTCGTGAAAAAGTCGCTGTGATCATTCCACCAGCATGGCACCGCTTCCCGAACAGCTTCAGCCACATTTTTGCTGGCGGTTATGCAGCCGGTTACTACAGCTACAAATGGGCAGAAGTGTTGTCAGCAGACGCATTCAGCCGATTTGAAGAAGAAGGCTTGTTTAATCCGGACGTTGGTAATGCTTTCCTAAGCAATATTTTGGAAAAAGGCGGCTCTAAAGCGCCGATGGATTTATTTGTAGCTTTCCGAGGAAGAAAACCTACGGTAGATGCATTACTGAGACACTGCGGAATTGCTTCGTAATCCACTGCATGTCTAACCAACGCCCACATTTTGTGGGCGTTTTTTGTAAAGAACCAAGTAATCAGAGACAGGTGAATGGCTGAAAATCTAGACCAGGGGCAGTTTATTCTTTATCAAAGCCAAGACGGTCAGACTAAGGTTGAATGCTTATTTCAATCTGAGACTATTTGGCTTTCTCAGGCAATATTGTGTGACCTATATGGGAAAGCAAAAGCGACTATCAGTGAACACATATCTAATATTTTTTCCGAAGGTGAATTAGAGGAAAATTCAGTTGTTCGGTTTTACCGAACAACTGCTGAAGATGGTAAAACATACGATGTTAAACATTACAGTTTACCTTTGATTTTGGCTGTTGGTTATCGAGTTCGATCCAGACAGGGTACGCTATTTCGTCAATGGGCCACTAGAACCCTAACAGAGTATCTCACTAAAGGTTTTGTGATGGATGATGAACGCTTGAAAGCGCCTGATTCCAGTGAGTATTTTGATGAACTGTTAAATCGCATTCGTGATATTCGTTCATCAGAAAAAGTCTTTTATCGTAAAGTCTGCGATATTTATGCAACCAGTATTGATTACGATGCTAAAGGGGTAGAAAGTCAACAGTTCTTTGCTCAGGTTCAGAATAAGATGCACTGGGCTACTCATGGTCATACCGCAGCCGAGTTAATCTTTGAACGAGCCGATGGCGATCAACCTAATATGGGCTTAACCAGCTATCAAAGTGCTGAACCTACTCGTAAAGAAGTGGTAACAGCAAAGAACTACCTAAACCAAGAAGAGCTGGAAACATTAAATCGATTAGTGAACTCTTATCTTGAATTTGCAGAGTTGCAAGCTCGCCGTGGTAAATTAATGAAGATGGCTGATTGGTCAACCAAACTGGATGACTTTCTAAAACTAAGCGAGTATGACATTCTCTCTCATGCGGGCTCTATTTCTGCGAAACAGGCGAAAGAAAAAGCGAAGCAAGAATATTTTAAGTACCGACGTATTATTGATGCTCAACCTACTCAGGTAGATCAGGATCTTGCTGACGCTTTGAAAAAGCTTGAAGATAATTGAATAATCGAAGTAAGTAAAAGAGCGCCGAAATAAGTCTGAGATAAGGTTGATTTGATAATCTTTAGACGGGCTTTTAATTAACTTCTTTGAGTTTCAAGTTTGCCAAGTTTTCTTAAGCCCCAAGTCTTAACTGCTTGGTCGAAGGTTAGGCCTGTAAACCTCTTAGTCAGATTAAGAATTTCATCGATATTAAATGATTGATGGGATATAACTTTATTTTGGGTTCTCATATCTTCAATGCAGAAATAGAAATCTTTAGTATTACCTAGTTTTCCTGTGAGCGAGTCGATCTCTCTTTCTGCAGGAATAATCGAAATCATAGCAAGCCTTCCAGGCTTTAGTTTTCTTTCGATAATAATGGTTTCACCGCATGTACAATTATCAGTAACATCTGCTTCATTATTTGGAAGTAATTGGAGCCACCAATGACCCTTCGTACATTCACTCTCTAACCAATACATCAAAAAATCTCTTTTTAGACTTTGGATGATTTCAACACAGAGCCAGAAGAGTATCTAGTCAAAAAGTGTTAAACTCCCATCCGACTTATCACTAACACAGTCACCAGCAGGTCTGTAATCATGAAAAAACGTTTTATTGCCGGAGCCGTTTGTCCTCGCTGTTCAGAAATGGACAAGATTGTTATGTATACCGATGATGAAGGTGTTCAAACCAAAGAGTGCGTGGCCTGTGGTTTTTCTGAAAATATTAAAGACCTTGAGCAGCAGCAAGAGCTTGTCACACGTGTCACGCCAGAAAATGAAGCGGTACGTGATGAGGAAGTTCAGGTATTACAATTCCAACCGAATCCTAATACCAAACATTAAACACTATCCACGTTGCCACTACTTCGTTAAAAGGTAACTCTAAATGCTCATTTATAATCTATAAACTCCGCTTTATCGTCACCTTTTGCCTTGTATTGTCTGCCTTGATAACGTGTTTAGTAACTTGACGGTATTAAAACCAACTTTTTTTGTGGCTGTAATGACGACTGCAAAGCGCCATTCCGACACTGCGACTGAGCATGAACAATGTCATGGCTAGCCATAACAAATGGTTAGCCTCTTCACTCGACGCTATCCAGCTAGATTTCTCCAACTGTTCAATAGCCCAAATCATTGGCAGAAAGATGCCAAAGGTACTGACCAGCATAATATTTTGCATGGCCCGCACTTTGGTAGAGCCAATAAAAATCCCGTCAAAGGTATAACACCAGACACTGATCAACGGCATCAATACCAGCCAGATCAAGTAGCCACTGGCTAATGATCGGACGCTCTCCAGATCCGTTAGTAATGAAATTAACCAAGCGCCACCTACTCCGAAGGTAACAATAAGCAATCCCGCAGATACCGCTGACCAAAGCAAGCTGACTTGAATAACTCGCTTCACCTGAGCGTGATTTTTCTGTCCACAGGCTTCCCCTACCAGCGCTTCGGCACCGTGCGCGAAACCGTCCAGCGCGTTTGAAATCAACAACAGGAACGTCAGTAAAACAGCATTTGCAGCCAGAAACTCTTCCCCTAATCGAGCACCTTGAGCCGTAAAGAAAGCAAAGGTCAGCAATAGGGTTCCGGTTCGAACAAAGATATAACGGTTTACCTGCATCATTTCCCGAACCGTTGGCCAGTGCGGCAAGATGTGCTGAAGCAGAGGGAATTCATGCCGGTAATAGCGAGCGACAAAGAATAAGCCTAAGACCACCGACGATACATCCGCACACAATGTCGCTATGGCGACACCTTCTACCCCCATTTGGAAGTGAATCACCAGCAAGAGATCCATAGCGATATTAATCAGGTTGGCGGTGACCAACATCATCAATGGCACACGCGTGTTTTGACGACCGACAAACCAGCCAATCAGGCAATAATTAAGCAAAACGAAAGGGGCACCGAGTATGCGCCAGTCAGCATAGAGCTGAGCCTGAATGAGCACCCTGCTTTGGTCTTGATGAAGCGCGGAAGCCAGTTCCGTATTTGTCGTCGGTTCTCCCGCTAACAGTTCCAGCCCCAGAGGCATCCAGAGTCCACTGAGCGCAATCAGGGCAGCCCCCATGACCACCCCAAACCAACCGGCAGACATGAGAAGTTCGAGAATCCGAGGGGTATTTTGGCCGCCTACCGCTTGAGCGGTCATGCCGCATGTGCCCATTCTCAAGAAGCCAAACAGCCAGAACACCGAGGTAAATAAGGTAGTACTCAGTGCCACACCCGCTAAATAGGACGGATTGTCCAAATGCCCTAGCACCGCTGTATCCACCAGCCCCAGTAAAGGCACCGTGATATTGCTTAGCATCATAGGCCAAGCGAGATGCCAAAGTTTGTGGTGGAGAGACGTAGCGTTCATATCAGTCGCTTTCAACGAAGACGGTTGAGTGTGGCTGAGCGGTTATCGGGATTGGACAAGTCGCACTAAGCTGTGTGTCATCAGGAACATAATACCTGCACTGGTAACAATAGCCGGGCCTGCTGGCAGGTCAATAAACCAGGAACCTGCCAAGCCGGCACACACGGCTAACATACCAAACAAGGTGGCAATCACAGCCATCTGTTCAGGCGACTTACTGAGTACCCGAGCAATCGCAGGCGGAATAATCAACAAGGAAGTAATCAGCAAGATACCGACAATCTTCATGGCCAAAGCAATCACAATGGCAATCATCACCATCAGAATCCATTGTAACCACTGAACCGGGTGGCCTTCTGCTGCAGCCAGTTCCGGTTGCAAGGTGATTGATAACAAGCCTTGCCAGAGTTTAATTAACAAACCAATAATCACCACCGACAAGCCTAGAATCCAATAGAGGTCGATGGGTTCGACAGAGAATAAATCACCAAATAAGTAGGCCATCAGATCAATACGCACATCCTCCAACATCGCAGTCACAATCAAGCCCAGAGATAAGGTAGTGTGTGACATGATGCCTAATAAGGTATCCATAGCAATGGTTCGACTGTGCAAGATCACTAATGACGTAGCAAGGATCACACATCCCGCGGTAACAGCCAGCATAAGGTTGATCTCAAGTAGCAATCCCAGCGCAATGCCCAGCAACGCAGAATGGGCCAAGGTATCACCGAAGTAAGCCATTTTACGCCAAACCACAAAGCAACCCAGTGGACCCGCCATAAGCGCGATGCCTAAACCGCCTGCCAAGGCATACATCATAAATTCAGGCATGACGAGAATGATCTCCATGAGTTGATTCTTTTCCATCCAGACAATCACCGTGCAAGTTATGCTGGTGATCGTGATGGTGTGTGTAATGCGCTAAAGCCGGATGCAGCGTTCGTTCGCCGAAAATGGAAATGTACTCATCGCTTTGAGTAACCTCATCCGGGTGGCCTGAACAACAGATGTGATGATTCAGGCACAAAACCTGGTCGGTAGAAGACATCACCAGATGAAGATCGTGAGATACCATTAACACACCACAGCCCAGCTCATCGCGAATGGATTTAATCAGCTCGTAAAGCTCCGCCTGTCCATTAATATCTACGCCCTGAGCGGGCTCGTCCAGAATAAGCAGATCAGGTTCATTGAGCATAGCTCTGGCTAACAACACGCGTTGTTGTTCGCCACCCGAAATGGTTTGCAGCGGCGTATCTGCAATGTCATCTACACCGACCCGTTTTAACGCTTGCTCGCGTTGGGCTTTAGTGTTTCTGGGGCCTAATGACAGAAATCGATCTACGGTGATCGGCAAGCTTTGTTCAACATGCATCTTCTGAGGCATGTAACCTAATTTAAGGCCCGACTTAAGACTCACCCGCCCCTTCTGATACTTCTGTAATCCAAGAATGCAGCGAATAAGAGACGATTTCCCCGCACCGTTAGGACCAATTAAAGTAACAATCTGCCCTCGTTCTATCGTAAAGCTGACATGATCAAGAATGGAATGCTTTTGTATCTTGAGCGAAAGATCAGTAACCGTGAGTAATTCCATCACGAGTCCTTGGATGCTGCGTTTAAATTAACTTTATCCTGTCCGGCACATTGAGGGCACAGACCATAAATCTCGGTCACATGACTTTTCAGGGTAAAACTGTGAGCTTTCGATACTTGCTCGATAGCCGAAATAATTTGCTCATTATTTACTTCTTCAGCCTGCTCACACTGTTCACAAATAATGAACGTCCCGGTATGGCCTTTCTCAGGCTGGCAACAACCAATGTAAGCGTTCAGGGAATTAATTCGATGAATCAAACCTTGTTCAAGCAGGAAATCCAGAGTGCGATAAACCGTCGGCGGGGTCGCTGAAAAATCACCATCTTTAATAAGATCGAGTAACTGGTAGGCCGTAATCGGTTTGTGGCTTTCCCAGATCAGAGAAAAGACATATTCACGCAATTTGGTGAAGCGCACACCGGCTTGCTCGCACAGTTTACGGGCTTGATCCACTGCTGATGTCTGGCAGTGTTGGTGATTATGATGAGAAAAGGCTTTATCCACTCTGAAATACCAACTTCCTATAAATGCTAAATAAAGCGATAATTGCAACAATATAACATACTAGATGAGAATAATTGATGCGTTTCTTTAGGCTATTCGTACTATTTACTGCTTTGGCCAGTAACCTGACTGCCATTGCAGAAGAATCAAAGGTTGAGATAGTGGTATCTCTTCCTCCTCTTAAATTTATTGCTGAAGATCTAGTAAAAGATCGTGCAGAAGTCAGCATGATCAGCCAAAGCGGTTCGCCTCATCACCGTATTCTTAAGCCTTCGGATGTCAAACTGATCGATCAGGCAGACCTTGTATTATGGATTGGTAAGGAATTGGAACCGTATCTGGAGAAGTTTACCAAGCGTCACCCGGATAAGAATTTTTCTTTGATTGAGCACACCTCGGAAGCGGTTCACATTCATGCTGGTGACAGCCATTCAGACCATCATGGTCATAACCACGGTCACCATGGCGACCATACAGGGTTGGACCCTCATTTGTGGCTGAGCCCTGCAGCAGTGAAAGAATACATCGCTGTGTTAGTTACACAACTAGCGAAGGTCGATCCTGCAAATACTGCCTTTTATGAAAACAATGCCCAAGCTTTGGTTTCTGCTGCGGATAACTCAATCCTGACCTGGCAGAAACGAATGAGCACCTTGAAAGGCCGTCCTTACTTTGTTTATCACGATGCGTATCAATATCTGGAACAAGTACTTGGCATTGAAGGCGTTGCTGTTTTAACGGTCAACCCAGGGGTTAAACCCAGTGCCAAGAAACTGGGGCAACTGGCCCGTCAATTGGATGGATATGATGCAGCGTGTGTGTTCTTTGAGCCTGAGTTTCAAAAAGTCCGTTTGGATCGGGTAACCAATGCAGCTATCGAATACCAGTTGTTGGATCCTGTGGGCTCTAACTTCGAAAATCAGAAAGAGCAAACGGTGCAGTACATCCAATTTCTGGATACTTTGGTCGGACAAATTGAGCAATGTTTGTTACGACTGCCTGAAAGCGCCTAGACTAACTGGATATGAAGGCGCTATTCACCAGCACCTTCATTGCTTGGGTTCTTTACTTTGGTTATTTGTTACAGGAACGCAGCTATCGCGTTTGGGTACATCATGTTAAACACATTTAGTCGGTTATTCGGTACATTTCTACCAGGCACAATCACAGCGCTGGGTTTCTTTTTCTCTGTTTGCTTAACTGTATCTTCAGCATGGGCACTTCCTAAAGAGATCGAAATAGACAGACTTCTGCTCGGTGTGGAAACAGCCATTGAGGACCAACAATGGGATAGAGCTAACACCCGACTAATCGCTGTAAAAGCGTTGGATGATCAACTGCCTTCCAGTTATTACTATTACCGGGGACTTGTATCCTCTGAGCAGGAAAGCTTCAAAGAAGCCAGACAAGCACTGGAAAGCTATCTTGGGCTGGAAGGCAAAGAAGGTCAGTTCTATCGCGAAAGCCTTAAGCTGCTCAATAAAATCGAAGATAAAGAACAAGTTCAGGTGCGTGAAAAAATGCGTACCTCTATGGCGTCCCATCTCGTTCTCGAAGATGGCGAACATAAAAAATACATTACCCAATTGAAGAAGCTGTATCTGGTCGACAGTGGTCGTGATGCTTTGGAACTTCATATCAATACGCTGCTGTCCAATCATCGTTATATTCCCGGACGTTATCGCAGTGATCGTAAATGGGCAGGCAGCTTGTACCAGATTCAAGTGCATCGTGGTGAAATCGCCATTCTTGAAAAACGTGCTGACAAACAAGGTGGCTACAGCCTGAATCAGGATCAAGTCAACGTCTACGGGGTTAACCCCTATATGAACGTGCACTGTGACAGTGTGGGCGACCAATGTTGGCTTCGTCATCCTGAAACCGGTAAACCATGGCTTGAGTTGGAAGCCAATCGTAATGCAGTCAATAACGTTGCAGAAGCTTTTACCCATCTCTTAAGGCACATGCAAGGCGGCTGATCAAAGCTGGTGCACATCAACTTTGACTACTGCCTGAAAGCCCCGATATCCCAGCAAATCAGTCTTATTCATACCCTCCATGTAGGGCTTCCTTGATACTAGCCGTAAGACATTGACCTTTCTTTAAAACTGTCAACAAAAGTTCATTTTTCCAACCTATATTTCAATTGTCTAATTTATAACCACATCGGTGCATACGTTCAGTAAATGTTCAATTTGAGTTCACTTTTTAGCCAGAAATTCAGGTCAAAAAAGAGACTAAATACATCTAACCAATTGAATTTAGTTTAGAAAATAAAATTGGGTACAACTGATGCGTAGGTATTGGTGTCAAAATTCTTAACCTATTGGAGATAACATTATGATGGACGATAGCAGCTTTGTAGTATGCCTAGCCTCAACTGAAACCGAACGCGAAAGCATGCGTGCCTTGAAAGATTACTTCGAGTGCATGTACTTCGCGAACTAATTTTCCTGTTCTAAGGGAGTATGAACAAGGACGTTATTTATTAGTTGTTTTACAACTGATTTCACGCAACCTTCTAACCGCCTATTCAAGGCGGTTTTTTTTGCTTTTGATTTATGTCATCTAGCCTGCCATCATTCCGTGCTTAGATAGCCAGGGTTGTAATGAGAAGGATCAGGTTTGATGAACACAAATACACAGCAAGAAAATCACTTTGATGTCTTAATTGTGGGTGGCGGCATGGTTGGGAGTGCCATTGCTTGCCGATTAGGGCAAGTAGGTATGAAGGTGGCTGTGTTCGATCGTTTTATGCCAAAAACCTTTGCCGATGACCAGACACCCGATCTACGAGTTTCGGCATTAAGTCCATCATCCATTGAGTTATTAAAAAAAGTAAACGCCTGGCCACACATTGAAGCCATGCGATACGCACCCTATCAACGTATGGCGGTCTGGGAAAAACTTCAAAACCCGATCACAGGCGATGTGCTACCCACCAGTTTGAACCGGACAGAATTCGACGCTCAAGAACTAAACGAACCCATGCTGGGTGTGATCGTTGAAAACCGAGTCACTCAACTGGCACTCCATCAGAGAATCGATGAACTGGACAATGTTCAACTGATCGTCCCGGCCGAAGTCAGCACGATCGACATTGATGAGCAGGTTCGCATCGAACTGGCAGATGGTCAGGTATTTACTGGCGAGCTACTGGTTGGCGCTGACGGTGCCAACTCCATGGTGAAACAATGGGCGGGTATTACTACTGAAGAAAAGCCATACGACCAACACGCCATGGTCATTACAGTGAAATATCAGGGACGTCAGGAAGACATTACCTGGCAAGGCTTTACTTCTACCGGGCCTGAGGCATTTCTTCCTCTACCTGATATTCAAGGCGAACATTACGGTTCATTGGTGTGGTATAACCTGCCGGAAAATATTAAATCACTTTCTGCGCTCAACGATGAGCCCTTCAAAAATAAACTGCAACGAAGCTTCCCTGAAGACTTACCTGAAGTAACTGAGGTACTTGAGCGTGGCAGCTTCCCGTTGGTACGACGCCATGCCGAACGTTACTTCCAGAATCGTCTGGTATTAGCGGGTGATGCAGCTCATACAATTAACCCACTAGCGGGTCAGGGTGTAAATCTTGGGTTTCAGGATGTAAATACCCTGACTGACAGCATTATTAAAGCAAGAGATAAGGGCGAGGCATTCTGGTCGGAAGCTGTACTTGCTCAATATGAGCGAACTCGTCGCCCTCAAAATGCCATGATGATGCGAATCATGGATCTGTTCTATCACACCTTCAGCAATGACATTGTACCGGTTAAGCTGGCTCGTAATCTGGGCTTAGGCGTAGCTGGCCGATTCAACTTTGGTCAGAAACTTGTGATGAAATACGCCATGGGATTAGTTCATGTTTGGCCAGAAAAACTGCCAGAAATTCCATCCATTGCAGGTCTATTACCAGCAACACCACCGGGCTTGAATAAAGTCAGAGAAACCATGACGACTATTCCTACACCCTTTGATTTATGGCAGCAGTTTAAGAATCGTTCAGAGCGTTAAATCTTCGCGCAGAGATGCAAACCACAGCAACTGAACTTCGTTATCATTGAGGCTGGCTATTGTAAAAACGGTTCTGAGCTTCAATCATGGATTTCGAATCTCGAACTTTTTCGAGCGTACGCCAGAGAAGATCCGTAAACTTGGGGTGTTCACGTGCTAGTTTGAAAGACAGCATTAGGTAATACGGCTTACTGGATATGGGGACTGGATACTTTCTGATCTTTTCGGCTAAGTGGGGATGTCTTCGAAGCACTTGATCGGCACGGTCACTTTGAAGAGCGGCACCCTCGACTTTACCTTCCATGACTTTAATCAAATTGGCTTTGGGGCCTATAAATTCGAGTACATTGATATTGAGCGCCCGTAATTTGTCGCCAATGGAAAAGCCGTTTTGAATGGAAATATCACCACCATCTAGGTTGATAAAAGTTTCTCCATTCCATCCCAAATCTGAATGTTTAGTAATGTACAACGCATACCCAGATGTATGAATGCGCTTGTTGGCATCTAAGTTACCTTTTTGAGTTACGGGGTATCGCCCCATGGCCAAACGCTCTGCTTTAAAGCTTGCAGCAAAAGCGCCATCGACTTTGTTGTTTTGAAGGCGATGTAAGCATCGTTTCCAAGGTAAGGACTCAAACTCCAAGCTTAAGGAAAGCTCTTTTGCCATAAGTTTTAATACGTCTATGTCTAGGCCTTGAGATTTTCCTTCTTCAGTCATGACCCAAGGAAAGGCGTTTTGATCCTCGTGACAAAATACTAGCTGACGGGGAGGATTAGGTGTCTCTGCTTGTATTTTGGACATTAAAAGTGTGAAACACATTGAGACAATGATCCCTTGAAGGAATTTGAAGTATCGCTTTTGATGTTTCATCACGAATGGTCTCAAGAGTTTAATGTAAACGTTTATGGAGTCCGATTTTGGTCATCAATGATTGTTAATTATAGAACTAAGGGGAAAATGAACAGGCTGTTCAGGAGAGTTTGAGTGAAACACTCTGTTTTAAAATAAAGAGTTATTAAGACCTTTCAAGAAAGCGAGGCAGTTGAAATACCAAGCCTCGCTCAATAAACAAAGGGAACGTACTAAAGAAAGCCCCCGTTGTTGTCGACTGCATTCAATTGATTACCATCCGGGCCCGTCTCAGCCGAATCAGGAATCCAAGGAGTCAGACATTCACGATCTTCAACACATGGGTCAGTCAGGGCTTCAAGGAAGGCAACTAATTGATTAACTTCGGTATTATTCAGGCGAACATTGGCGGCAAATCGAGCTGTCCCATTAGCACGCTCTGTTACCAGCTTGGCTAGCGCCAGATCAGTATTGGCTTCTGCATCCGGATACAGCGTTGCGCAGTTGGCTACGTCCTCGAATTGATCAAGCTGACACCAGCCACCATCATCAAAGAAATCATCAACACGACCATTGGGATTCGTGTAGTGTCTAACCACTTGTTGCAAGGTTTCATAGGCTCCTACGTGCCCATACGGTGCAGTAGTAGCCACATTTAATAAAGATGGTGTTCTGAAGCGGTAGCGATCATCGGCATCACCCGTTTCTCTTTCACGGCCAAAGTCATCGTTATTACCGTCGCCTTTGCCAGGACCAAATTGCGGGAACGCCACCACATGGTGTTGTTCATCAGAGAACAAATCGCCGTTATGACAAGCAGCACAGCCTGCACCTCCATTTTGTGTTGATTCGAAGAACAGAACGGCTCCCGCCTTTTGATCTTCCGTCAGGGCGGTTGTGTTTCCGTCCAGATAGTTTCTCCAAGGATTGTTCACAAACACCATAGAACGTTCGTATTCTGCAATAGCATTGGCAATGTTATCGAAGGTCACCAAGGTAGTTGCATCGGAGGTCACGCCAAAAACGGTCTGGAATTCAGTGAGCCATGCATTGGTCGTTAGTTCACCCGTGCCAATGCCATAGACACCTATTCGTGCGGCTAAATGGCTTCGAATATCTGCATTACTGCTGCCATTCTCGAAGTTATTGGTTTTCATTTCTTCTGCTGAGGTTACCGGGAATCTTGCTTGAGCAGCCACCAGGTTTGCACCTGCATTGGCATCTGCTACACCGATGCTGGAGTCTGGCGTTCGAATTCCTGATATCGAACCATTCGTCGCGGGTTCTTTACCCAAGCTTTCAACGCGAGAATCCCAAAATAACCCGCTGTCCCATAGAGCGATGTTGTATACCGTGGGTGCGTTACGAGGCACCAATGGCACACCGCCCTCATGCTCACGTCCTTCACCCAGTAAATCCGAATTATTAGCATCTACCCCTACGGACAAAGAAAGATCGTCTCCCCCTCCTAAAACCGGGTGGTGGCAGGTAACACAGGCACTATCAAACTCGCCCCCTAAGCTTTTACTGTAAAACAATTTCATCCCAAGCTGAGCCATAGGTTCAGTGATGTCTGGGATATCCCGAGAATCAATGCTGCTTTGCGTCAGATTCAAGTTAGTGATCAGTGTTTGAAGCTCTAAATCATTCTGAGTCAACTCTGGTGTTGGTTGATCAACCGCGTCAGTAGTTTCTCCTGATGTATCGGTTACTCCTGCATCGGAACCACCGCCGCCACCGCAAGCAGTGAGCAAAGCAAACGTAGAAACTGTAAGTAAGTGTGACAAGTGTTTCATAAACCCTCCTCGGTCAAGCCTTTGACTTGCCTGTTATTGTCTTGTTGTACAGTGATTGCTGTACTTATAGGGTTCAATTTAGGGCGGCAATTTGCAGCAAAGCGTCATTAAATGTGTAAAGAAAAAGGAAGCCCCAGCACTTTGTGAAACAGTCCTCGTTAAAACATTCTTCTTTTAAAAAAGTACTTGTATTAAATAATTGAACATTGTTTAATTAACCACAAATGAACACCGTTCAATTAAATTTGGAGGAAATCATCATGGCAAGGCGTTCTGATCATTCATCAGAAGAAATTGTTTCAATGACGATTGCATGGGTGAAAGAGTACTTAAGCCATTCTTCTGTGGCTGAACTGAGCTTAAGGAAAATAGCTAAAGCCATTGGCTATTCTCCGGGAACCTTGATTAACCAATTTGGTAGTTATAGCTTACTGCTATTGCAAGTAAATGCTGCGACCATGGATCAACTGTCAGAACAGATGTCTAAGACAGTCAAGGATACAGACGCTCCTATTGACCAGCTGAATGGGATGGCGCAGGCCTATCTAAAATTTGCAGAACAGAATTGTCATGCATGGAGACTAATCTTTGAACATCGCCTAGAGGAACAAGAAGACATTCCTGAATGGCAAATGGATCGGATTGGACAGTTCCTGGACAGAGTAAAAACACCTCTTCAAGCGATTAAAAAAAGCGCCAATGAGCAAGACATTGAAGAGGCAGCCAGAGTCATCTGGGGCGGCGTGCATGGGATATGTGCGTTAGCCGTGGAAGACAAACTCTTTACTCCGACGGGAATAACGTCGAACCAACTGATTCTTTCTTTGATTAACAACTATGTTAATGGATGGCAGGCAAACGTCTAAGGAGATGGACATGACAGAGCATATGAATACAGAGCAAGGAAATACTGAACACAGTCAATTCAGCTTATTAAAAAGTCGCCGCTTTTTACCCTACTTTATGACTCAAGCCTTGGGCGCCTTCAATGACAACGTCTATAAAAATGCACTTTTGCTGTTTGTTGCTTTTGGTACATTTACGACCATGTCGGGCGATGAAGGCCTGGATAAGAATCTGGTTAACAACCTGGCTGCGGGCTTATTTATTTTGCCCTTCTTTATCTTCTCTCCCTTGGCAGGACAATTTGCCGATAAATATGAAAAATCCCAACTGATCCGAAAAATTAAATTATTTGAAATTGGTGTGATGGGGCTTGCCTGCGTAGCTATTTGGCAAGAATCCATCGCCATGATGATTCTCCTTTTATTTGCCATGGGCACTCAGTCTGCCTTCTTTGGCCCGGTGAAATTTTCCATTCTTCCTCAACACCTTCGCTCCGATGAGTTAGTTGGAGGGAATGCCTTGGTTGAGACCGGGACGTTTCTGGCAATCCTGCTAGGCACTATTTTGGCTGGCTATCTTATTGATGCAACTGAAGCGAAAGTAACCGTTTCAGTCTCCATCGTTTTATTTGCCATACTTGGCTATTTGGCTTGTCGTAAGATCCCTAAAGGCGAAGCCCCTTCTCCTGAGTTGAAGATTAACTGGAATCCTTGGTCTGAATTAGCGGCTGTATGGAAGCGCACTCTGGCTAATCGTGCGTTATATCTCGCTATTATGGCCAACAGCTGGTTCTGGTTTATGGGAGCAAGTTATCTCACTCAATTCCCGAACTTTGCCAAAGATGTTCTGCTTGGCGATGCTCAGGTGGTCACCTTATTGCTAACCATTTTCTCTGTCGGTATTGCTTTGGGCTCATTGCTTTGTGAGCGCTTGTCCGGCCATAAAATCGAACTAGGCATTGTGCCGGTTGGTTCTCTGGGTATGAGCGTTTTTGGTATTGATTTGTTCTTTGCTGTACCAGAGGTCACTGTTGCTACCACCGGTGCCATGGCGTTTGTTTCGGATGCTAACAACTGGCGTTTAATGATTGATCTGATGTTTATTGCGGTATCAGGCGGTCTGTTTGTTGTTCCGCTGAATGCCTTAATCCAACAACGAAGCGATGAAAAAGAGCGTGCACAGGTGATTGCCGCCAGTAATGTCTTTGGCGCGCTGTTCATGGTGGCCAGTGCAATCTTGGCGATCATTTTCTTAAGTGTCTTTGAGCTGACCATTCCAGAGTACTTCTGCGTCCTAGCCATTATGAATTTAGTGGTCGCAGGCTACATTTACGCTCAGGTACCCGAGTTTGTATTGCGTTTCTTCATCTGGATGTTGTCACACACCATCTATCGAGTTCGCCATAAGAATCTGACTAACCTGCCAGATGAAGGCGGTGCAGTCGTTGTAGCAAACCATGTCAGCTTTGTGGATGCATTATTGATTTCGGGCGCTTGTCGACGTCCACTGCGTTTTGTGATGGACAAGCCGATCTATGAAAGTAAGGGCCTCAACTGGTTCTTTAAGATGGCCAATACCATTCCTATCACCTCGGAGAAGCGAGATCCGGAGGCCTACCAATCGGCACTTGATCAGATCAGTGAAGCATTAGCCAATGATGAAGTGGTTTGTATCTTCCCGGAAGGTCGACTTACTCGAGATGGTGAGATTGATACCTTCCGAAGAGGTATTGAGCTGATCATTGAACGCAATCCGGTTCCTGTGTTGCCAGTTGCTTTACGAGGCTTATGGGGCTCTTTCTTCAGCCACGGTAATGGTCCGGCTTTGGTCAGCAAGCCTAAGCGCTTTTGGTCAAAAGTGGACATCTGGGCAGGCGAGATAATCCCAGCCAATGAAGCCTCAGCCCCGTTATTGGAATCTAAAGTGAAGGAACTTCGAGGAGATGCCGTTTAGGCATTCCGTGTTAGATCAACTGTGCTTGGGGCAAGTTTATAGCTGCCCCAAGTGCAACTTGATAGCAGAGTACAGCGATTCAATTTTAAAAGGCTTGGAAATAAAACCGACCATGCCGGCGTCGAAACAGGCTTGCTGACTTTCAATAGTGCTGTTAGCTGTCAGCGCCAGAATAGGCATCGACAGCCCCATCGCCCGGATTTCCTGAGTGGCCTGAATGCCATCTTTTTCCGGCATCTGAAGATCCATCAGTATAAGATCAAAATGATCGATCACCACCGCTTGCAGTGCTTCATTGCCGTTATTTGCGACGGTGACATTCATCCCTAGCTTGGTCAGCATTCTGTCTGCAATCTTTTGATTGACCGGGTTATCCTCGACCAACAATACCTTGCCATGCAGCTCCATGGGCTCCATTTCAGCGGGGGTATTATGAATCAGGTTATTTTCATCCGTGATCGGATCAAACGGTATGGTCAGCGTAAAACTACTTCCCTGGTTAATTTCACTTTTGACCGAGAGTTTCCCACTCAATACTTCCGCCAGCTTTTTGCTGATCGCCAGCCCGAGCCCTGAACCACCAAAGCGCCGACTGATGGACGAATCCTCCTGCCCAAATGGCTGGAAGATGGCCTCTAGTTTGTTCGTTGATATACCTATACCGGTATCTTCCACCGTAATGATCAAATCACTCTCAACGGCCTTCAAGGTCACAGTAACATCCCCTTGCTTAGTGAACTTAATAGCGTTACTAATGAGATTAAGCAAAATCTGGCGAAGCTTATTCGGGTCACCATAGACCATCAGATTGGAGGCATCGTCCTGAGGGGTTAGATATTGAAACTTAAGGTGAAGCTGTTTGGTTTTGGCTTGTGCGTTGTAGATAGAGGTCACTGAGCGAGTGAGACCAACCACATCAAAAGGTACATGCTCAACCACGTGCTTTTCCGATTCCATTCGGCTGTAATCGAGTACGTCATTGATTTGCGCTAGCAAGGCTTCTGAAGATTGCTCCAGCGTTTGCATTAAGTCTTTGCAATTGTCTACGTCATCCGACGTTCGCATCAGCTGAATACTGCCAATAATGCCATTAAGCGGCGTTCTGATTTCATGGCTCATATTCGCCAAAAACTGACTTTTAGCTTCGCTGGCTTTTTCTGCCATCTGCTGTAAACGACGACTCTTTCTGAACTCTCTATACAACACCCAGGTCAGTAGAAATATGACTAAACCCAATCCCAGAATCAGAATCCGAGTGATGTGGTAAGTGTCATACACCTGAGTCGAGATTTCATTAAAGTTTTGATAACTGCGCTGATGAATCTCTTGGATACGATGTCGATAAGTCTGCGCCCACTTAAAATTCTTTTGCTGAAATTCATTCGCAAACTCTGGCGTCATTTCATAGAGAGCAACTTCATTGTTGACCAGATACGCCTGAACTCCCTGGATAAAGCGGTGGGAATCAGAATCATACAGCTCTAACTCAGCCCCTGCCGTTCCACTGATTAGAATATCAGCCCGATTCCACAACAACTCCATTTTGAACACGCTTTGGGATTTGTTCTCTTGTGTCGGCGCATGAATGTATTCAATCAACGCGCTGTTCATCCGCTCCATTTCATTTTGAAACTGAGATAAATGCCAAGGTCGATTATCGGTAATCTGATCGGTAAAGTTTTGAATTTCGGAAGAAATACGAATGAAGATCACCGCCAACCAGATAGTTACGGTAAAGAGAATTAAAAACCAAAAATTGATGAAGTTAATTCGTTTCATTCTGTCTAGGAAATCTGTTTGTATATGAGTTGATCTACTTACTTTAATTTAATTTCAGTTAACTGCCAGATCGACCAGTCCTGAATCTTGCGCTCAACCAAATCTGGACGCTCAGTCCAGGGAAATACGATCCAGAAAGGCCCTTTATTTCTTACCTTCATTGCCTTTCCATTTTCGTGAGACGCAATAAAAGCACCGGCTTCGATCGCTCGTTCCAGATTGATCTCAATCTTGTAATCGTTCAGAGCTTTAGCTGTAGCAGAAGTACCCTCAATACCCAGGTGCTTGAGTAATGCGTCTAAAGTAATGCCTTGATAATCGTTAGGCTCATCGGTCCACGGGGTAATGGTCGTCAGACTGGATTGACCAGATGAAAGCTGAGAAAGTTCCGCCTGATCTATTTTATGGGATTGCCCTTGATGAATGATGGTTAATTCATAGGCCATACTAATAGAGGCAAAAAAGCTTAAAGCAATGGCTGTTAACCATGGGCTGACTGCTGATATGAAGCGACGTGTCATGAGGTAAGCGCTCTCTTAAAAATCTATTCAAAAGTATGGCTATTAAAACTAGCAAAGAATACAGAAGAAGAATGCATACTAATACGTTTCTTTAGCCTCATCATTACTAACTCAATCATGAATAGCCAGTAGAAATATGACAGATGACGGTTTATTCAGATAACAAGCAGATAAACCAAACGGATCCGCGATAGTTGGAATCTATTAGTGTAGAGAGATCAGTAAGGCTTTCATTTGCTCTGGATCTTTCGTAGAAATCGCATGATCGTCTTTATCTGACGAGGCTTGGTGTTGCTCAAAGGCCAAGGCGGTATCGATTCTCGACAACCAAAAACGCAATGCGGCCACCCTCTGCATTACTGGCAGTGCGTTGAGCTCTCCTTCCGTTAGCTTTCTTTGCGACTGATAACCATCGACCATGGCTTGATGAAGTTCAGCACGAGCCTGAAGTGTTTCGATATCAATGGTCCAGTCATTGAGTGTAATAGCCAGATCCAGCACGGCATAATCGTAACTGGCATTAAACAGATCAATAATCGCTGTCAGCGTTCCTTCGCTAACCAGAACGTTATCGTGGAACAGGTCGCCATGGCATGAGGTCTTTGGAAGGTTTTCGATCACCCCAAGATACTCAGAGATGGTCTGCTCAATCAAGGCTTTGTCTTCATCCGAAAGATCAGAGAAGTTCTTAATGCTGGCCTGCCAAAACTCTAAGCCTTTCGGACACTCATGCTGCTCGGGGTAGCTCTCCCCTGCGATATGGAATTTTGCCAGCTCCAAACCGCATTGATAACAAAGGTCTACGGTGACGTCTTTAGGGGGGCGACCGGGTAACCGAGGAAAAACCGCGCCCGGTTTTTCATGAAGGGTAATCAGGCGCTTACCTTTAGTATTGAGTTGAGGCTCTGGAACAGGCACCCCTTTTTGATAGAGATGATTGTACAGCTCAAGATAGTAAGGTAGGGCTTGTTCATTGGTGTATTCAAAGAGAGTAAATACCCACTTACTTTGTGCACCCTTGGAATTCTGTGTGGCAAAGAAGTAGGTGGTGTTTTCTATCCCGTCTGCCACGCCATTGAAATCAACCAATTGACCAAGCTGATACTGCTGACAAATGTAATGAAAATCGTCCTCGGACAGTTGGGTGTAGACAGACATAGATCTCTACCTTTAAGGCTTACTTACCACTCAAGAATCTTCCAGGTCGGAAGCAGTAATTGTGATTCGTCGGTTCTGACCATCTGGCCATTTTCAGCCGGGATCAAGTAATAAGTCGGTGCATTCTTTGGCTCAACTTTGATTTCAACCAAAACGCCATTGACGTAATACTCGGATATTTTCTTATCATCGGACTGTTTGATGATAACTTCCGGTTCAGCAATATCCTGATCGCTTTCCGCCATCGCCAAGGGACTGAACAGTAAACTAAACGACAGGCCAAGGGCGATTAGAGGCTGAAGAAATTTCTGTGTCAGCGATGCTCGTTGGCTTGATGATCTGATTGTGTTCATAGTCTGGTCCTTGTTTGTGTTTATTAGCGGTCAGGTCTGCTAATATTTCGTCTCTTTTTGCATCATAAGACCAGCGCTGGTCTGTGTACACCGAATTCTAATTTCCTGCTGCTATGGATTAACTTTGTTATGCCTGATCAAAGCCCTGCTCCTTTAATTTTAGTCGATGGTTCCTCATATTTGTTCCGGGCGTTCCATGGTTTACCTCCATTGACCAATAAAGAAGGTCATCCAACCGGAGCAATTAAAGGTGTAATCAGCATGCTTCGCCGAATGATGGCGGACTTCCCGGACAGCCATGTTGCAGTCATCTTTGATGCAAAAGGTAAAACCTTTCGAAACGATATGTACGCCGAATATAAGGCCAATCGTCCTCCTATGCCGGACGATCTGAGAGTACAAATCCAACCGATTCATGACATCATTCAGGCTATGGGCTTACCCTTATTAGTAATAGAAGGCGTAGAAGCCGATGACGTGATTGGCACCCTATGTTTGCAATCTACCCAGCAAGGCGTAGACACCATTGTTTCAACCGGTGATAAGGATATGGCACAGCTGGTCAGTGAGCATGTCTCTCTGGTTAACACCATGACCAATACCACGATGAATCGTGAAGGTGTGATTGAAAAATTCGGTTTGGCACCGGAACAAATTATCGATTATCTGGCTTTGATGGGCGATAAAGTGGACAACATTCCGGGCGTTCCTGGCTGTGGTCCAAAAACCGCCGTTAAGTGGTTGGCAGAATACCAGACACTGGAAAATCTGGTAGAGAATGCGGATCAGATCAAAGGTAAGATTGGTGAGAAGCTGCGCGCTAACCTTGAACAATTGCCTATGTCGAAAGCTCTGGCGACCATCAAGTGCGATGTAGAGCTGGAACAAGGCCCTTCTGACTTACAGCACACTGAAGCAGATCAAGAAGCCCTACTGACCTTCTTCAACACCTATGGCTTTAAGAGCTGGGCAGAGGAATTGAAAAAGAAAGGAGTTACTGCCGTAGATGGCGCGGCTGCAACTTCCGCATCTCAAGGTGATGACGAAGACGCCCCTGAAGAAGTGGTCATTCCTCAGGTCTCAGAAACGGATTATCAAACGCTGTTTACCGAGCAAGAACTTACTACCTGGGTCAAACTGTCGGCTAACAAAGATATTTATGCTTTTTATCCCGTCGTCAGTGATGATCATTATCGAGCGGCTACATTAATTGGCCTAGCTTTATCTGTTGAACCGGGTAAAGCAGTTTACGTACCGTTAGCGCATGATTATGTTGGCGCGCCAGAGCAGATGAATGCTGAGCAAGCGCTAGCAACACTGCAACCTTTGTTAGCGGGTGAGCAGATCAATCAAGTGGGTTATAACACCAAAAAAGACGCTCATGTGTTAGCCAATTATGATCAAAGATTTGTCGGTCAGATCCATGACATCATGTTGCAATCCTATGTTCTGAATTCGGTTGAAAGCAAACATGAACTTCATGAAATTGCCGAACTGCATTTATCCGAATCATTAGATACGGATGAAGCCATACTGGGCAAAGGCAAAAAACGCTTACCTGCGGGCCAGCTTGAGATCGAGCCTATGATGGACTTCGCTGCCAAGCAGGCGGATATGATTTTGCGGAGCTATCAGGTGCTGTCGGCCAAGTTGAAACAGGAAAGTGAGCTGAATTGGGTGTATCAGTGGATCGAACGTAAGTTGTCTCCTGTACTAACTCAAGTCGAAGCAAACGGCGTTCAATTGGATCAGGCTGAACTCCACCAGCAAAGCAGCTATTTAGCAGAGACGTTGGCCAAGATTGAAAGTGAGGCCTATGATCTTGCGGGTGAAGAATTCAATATGAATTCACCGAAACAGATAGGTGTGATTCTTTATGAAAAACTGGAGCTTCCAGTTAAGAAGAAAACACCAAAAGGTGCGCCATCCACTGCGGAACCTGTCCTTCAAGAATTAGCGCAGGAATTCCCGCTGCCTAAATTGATCCTGGAACATCGTAGTCTAGCGAAACTGAAATCCACCTATACGGATGCATTACCAGAATTAGTACGTCCTGAAACAGGTCGACTTCACACCACCTATCAACAGGCTGTAGCAGCAACAGGGCGTCTATCATCGACAGACCCTAACCTTCAGAATATTCCTATTCGGACCGAAGAAGGTCGTAAAGTTCGTAAAGCCTTTGTAGCTCGTCCAGGTTATAAAGTGCTGGCTGCGGATTACTCTCAGGTTGAGTTGCGTATCATGGCTCATCTCTCTGGTGATGATGGTCTAGTGTCTGCCTTCCGCGAGAATCTTGACGTTCACCGAGCGACAGCTGCCGAGGTCTTCCATGAAACCCTGGAGGAAGTGACTTCTGATCAGCGCCGTAAGGCCAAAGCCATCAACTTTGGTTTGATCTACGGTATGTCGGCCTTTGGTCTGGCTCAACAGCTGGATATTCCTCGAAGTGAAGCCGCCGAATACGTAAAACGCTACTTTGAGAAGTACCCAGGTGTGAAAGAATATATGGATCAAACCCGTGGCGAAGCCGAAGACAAAGGCTACGTTGAGACTTTGTTTGGTCGTCGCCTATACCTACCAGGCATTCGCTCATCCAATCAAATGGTTAAGCAAGGCGCTTTGCGTACCGCGATCAACGCACCGATGCAGGGAACTGCCGCAGATATCATCAAAATGGCCATGATTGACGTTCAGAATTGGCTTCGTGAAGCCAAAGTCGACGCCAAGCTAGTTATGCAGGTACACGATGAATTAGTGCTGGAAGTCGCGGAAGCTGATCTGGAGCTGGTTACTGAAGGGGTACGTTTCCGCATGGAGAATGCGACCTCTCTGGCCGTGCCTTTGTTAGTAGATGTAGGAGTTGGCGTATCTTGGGATGAAGCGCACTAAAAGCGCTTCAAATTTTTCAAACTTCGAACTTCCCGAGGAATTCAACCGTGATTATCTTATGGAAGTTACCTCCTCTGTTTTTGTAGCATTTAGTCATCCTTCTTTTTAGGCACAAAGGAGAAGCTAAGTGCTTTATTTGAATGTTAGCGATCAAACCTGGAAACAATGGGGACGCACCATTGATCTTTATTACGCCGTGCATCTAGGCGGATTTTTGGATGAGATCAAATCCGTCAATCTGATGATTGAAGAACCCTTACAAGACGCCAATCATACTGTGTCCTCTGAATCAAAATTATATCGATGCGAATTAGAGGTCATTCCCAAGGTAGGCGAGACCATTCAGGTGATATCAGAGCGTGAAGATTGTGGCGCAGGGGTTGAGTACAGTTTCGCCAAAGCAAAACGTCAAATGCTACGAAGACTAAGAGGTTTCTCAGAAACCATGCCGCTTAGGCAAATTAGTTAAGGCAACTTGGTTAATGCAACATGGTTAAGACACTTCTACATACTGGATAAGCTGAAGCGCGCTGCCTCGGTAATGGCAATCACGGCAGGGTGCTTCAATTTACGTTCAGGTGAGATAACAAAGAAACGTTCATCCACCTGATCGATATCACCAATACACTTCACATTGTACATGCGTTCCACCTGATGCTTCATTGCGGTAGGCGCAGGGAAAAAGCCTTTGCCACCTTCCCCGAAAGCCTTCATTAAAGCGCTATCATCAAATTCTGCAATGACCTGCGGCGTGATTCCTTGCTGATCAAACCAGTCATCAAGATTACGGCGCAGCGCGTGATCATTTAATGGTAAAAACATCGGCGCGCCATGAAGAACCGCAGGGAAGTCTTGGCCATGCTCTTCGATTAATTCTTCAGTGCCAAAAAAGGACAAGTTACTGGAACCCAGTTCATGACTGTAGGCTTTCACATTTAGCCCGGTAGGAATGCTTCGATCGGAAAGCACCAAATCCAGTTTATGAACCGCCAAATCACCTAATAAACTTTCAAGATCGCTTTCCATACAAACCACTTTGATGGGGTCTTTTAGTTGTAGCGCAGGTTCGAGTACTTTATAGGCCACCAGCTTTGGGATCGAGTTTACAATGCCAACATTAAAAGCCACTGGCATCCCCGGTTGCTTACTCTTGATCCGATGAGTGAGTTCAGCCCCTAAATCAAAAATCTCATCCGCGTACTGCTCAACCACACGCCCCATTTCAGTAATCACTAACCCTCGGCCGACGCGCTGAAATAGGGGTTCACCGACGGTATCTTCCAGCATCTTTAATTGCCCACTGATGGTCTGAGGCGTGAGATGAAGTGATTCAGCCGCTCTGGCAATACTGCCTTCTTTAGCCACAGTCCAGAAATAGAGCAAATGGTTGTAATTCAAGTGTCGCATGAAGCTCTCCTAAGTAGTGGTTAAGAGGTTAGTCGCTTTTATTTACCAGTTAAATTCGATTATTTAATTCAATTAATACGAAAAAACCGAAATATTGGCTCATATGATATGAGCAGAAAGATGGTGAGGTAAGTGCAAGATTGTAAGGTGAGAGGGGGGGTGGTTTAAGCGAGTCAGTGTTGGATCAGACAGATTCAAACACTTGTTTTAATGTTTTTTGAGATATGTTGAACTTTTTGAACAGAGAGGCTTCTAATCAATAACTCACATTAACCCAGTGACTTAAATGATCAACCATTAAGTACTGAACGTCAGTGTGTAGTGTTTTCCTCGTTATTCTCTGTTTTTCAGGTAGTTGCCCCGATATTTTATCGGGGCTTTTTTTTCGTGTCTAAAAAACGCTTAGTCTTGATCTTCGTCGTCCAACAGATTTTCAATCAACTCTTCTGCTTCTTCGTACGAAAGCCATTCGGTCATTCGCTGTTTCAACTGGTCCAAGCCATCACGCTTAAGTGCCGAGAACGTCTGTACCGATACATCGCCACTAAAGTCTTTCAGTGCCCGCTTAACTTCCAACATGGTGTTTTTTGCAGGGCCTTTCTTAAGCTTATCTGCCTTAGTTAGCAGTACATGAAGCGCCATCTGGCTATCTTCAGCCCATTGAATCATCATGCGGTCGAACTCGGTCAGAGGATGACGAATGTCACTGACCAGGACCAAACCTCGAAGTGATTGACGCTCTTCAAGGTATTTAGCTAGGTTTTTCTGCCATTCATTTTTCTGAGCCAGAGGCACCTTGGCAAAGCCGTATCCCGGTAAATCCACCAAACGAATTTCGTCATCACCGAGAGTGAAGAAGTTAATTAACTGAGTACGGCCCGGTGTTTTACTGGTGCGCGCTAGCTTCTTCTGTTGAGTCAGAACATTGATGGCGCTTGATTTACCTGCGTTTGATCGACCCGCAAAGGCAACTTCGCAGCCTGTATCGGGCGGACATTGTTTTAGTGAAGGCGCACTTTTCAAAAATTGCGCTGCATTGAACTTAATCTGTGCTCGATCAGACATACGACTTCCATCAAAAAGTAATTTGGGCGAATGATACCTTTAAAGCCTCACGGTTTCAGCTTTTGTTAGGATGCTGAGGCAGATATTCGCGCTATGCTGTTATTTAGATGAAGAATAGTTCAATCAGGGCATGCCTGAGTTTAGAACGCATATTCGGATCTGAATGCGGGTTAAGCACTGAATGTAATAACCATTTGGAAGTTGTGAGAGATAGTATATAATACCCGCACTTTTTTGGTGGGGTCTTGGCTTGATCCAGGATTCAAGTGAATAAAAACGATGAGGAGAGCGGGCATCGTAAACACGATTAACCGTTCACACTAGACACAAG